>ERZ761602.786-NODE-786-length-63557-cov-11.201710_pt1 | contig 63557 bp, 24 predicted proteins | sample MGYA00512165_ERZ761602 | MGnify/ENA primary metagenome ERZ761602 (study PRJEB28899, sample SAMN02445085) | bioreactor sludge metagenome | biome: EBPR sludge; isolation source: Thorneside wastewater treatment plant | place: Australia: Brisbane, Thorneside... | reverse complement strand
ATTGATCCTGTTGATCCTGTTGTTGGTCAGCGGTGCTGTCTGGGCGGCGGATGCCCTCGTTTTCCGGAAGCGTCGTGCTGCCGACGCCGCGGAGCCGTGGTGGGTCGAATATGGCGCGAGTTTTTTTCCGGTCATTCTGGTGGTCTTCGTCCTGCGTTCGTTCATTGTCGAGCCTTTCAAGATTCCATCGGGCTCGATGATCCCGACGCTACTGGTCGGTGATTTCATTCTCGTCAACAAATATACGTACGGAATTCGCCTGCCCGTTGCCAACCTGAAGATCATCGACATCAACAGTCCGCAGCGCGGCGACGTGATGGTCTTTCGTTATCCGGAGGATCCCTCGCTCGACTACATCAAGCGCGTGGTCGGCCTTCCCGGCGACAAAGTGGCTTACCAGAACAAGCGACTGACGATCAATGGTCTCCCGGTAGCGGTGGAGCAGGTAGAGGACTATCTGCATCCGGAACGGCTGTACTATTCGGAGCAATTCGTCGAGCAGCTGGGCGAGGAGGGGCATCGAATGCTCAACGATCGTGATGCGCCCGCCTACATTCCCCATCCCGCGCAGTTCCCGAATCGCGAGAACTGCTCCTACAATAGTGCGGGCGTGATCTGCACCGTGCCAGCGGGTGAGTACTTCGTGATGGGAGACAACCGCGACAACAGTCGCGACAGCCGCTTCTGGGGTTTCGTTCCCGAAGCGAATATTGTCGGCAAGGCTTTCTTCATCTGGTTGAATTTCAGTGATTTCAAGCGCATTGGCTCGTTCGGCTAAGGAACTCACACTATGACTATCAAGCGTCAGCGTGGTTTGGCACTTTCCGCCCTGCTGCTGTGGGGCATCGCCATCGGACTGGTGGCAATCCTTGTCATCCGGGTACTTCCCGATGTTATCGAGTATTCCAAGATCAGGCACGCGGTCAAGGCGGTGGCCAGTGAGTCGTCGGGCAAGACGGTTGCCGAGATTCGCCACGCTTTTGGCCAGTACGCTGAAGTCGAGCACATCAAGACCCTCGGGCCGGCCGATTTGGATGTCTTCAAGGAGGAAAACCAGGTGGTCGTTGCCTTCGCCTACGAGCGGCGTATTCCGCTGGCCGGCAATGTCAGTCTGCTGATCGAATTCTCGGGCTCGTCGTCGGCGCGCGATAGCGGGCAATGACAGAGCGCAGACTCGAAAAGGCGTTCGGCTACACCTTTCGCGACCGCGAACTCCTGCAGACGGCGCTGACCCACCGCAGCTACTCTTCTCCCCATAACGAGCGCCTCGAATTCCTCGGCGATGCCGTTCTCAACGCGGCCATTGCGCGTCGCCTGTTCGAGCATTTTCCGAACCTGCCCGAAGGCGATCTGTCGCGGCTGCGGGCCAATCTGGTGCGCCAGGACAGCCTGCACCGGCAGGCTTTGGCGCTCTCATTGGGCGACCATCTTCTGCTTGGTGAGGGTGAGCAGAAGAGTGGCGGGCATCGACGCCCGTCGATCCTGGCCGATGCCCTCGAAGCCCTGTTTGGTGCGGTCTGGCTGGATGCAGGCTTCGACGCGGCCAGCGAAGTCATCCTCCGCCTGTACCAGGACATGATTGTCAAACTGGCGCCAGGGCAGGGGATCAAGGATGCCAAGACGCGCCTGCAGGAGTACCTGCAGGGGCGACGCCTGGCCTTGCCGCAATACGCGCTGATCAATACCGAGGGCGAGGCCCATGCGCAGCATTTCACGGTTACCTGCACCATCGAGGCATTGCGTATCTGCAGTGAGGGGAGCGGCAGTACGCGCCGGGCGGCAGAGCAGGTGGCCGCCGAACGTGCACTTGCAGGGATGGCCAGCTCATGAGTGAAATCGTTTCCGGTCGCATTGCGATCGTCGGCCGCCCCAATGTCGGCAAGTCGACGCTGCTCAATGCCTTGATCGGCGAAAAAGTCAGTATCGTCTCGCGGCGCGCCCAGACCACCCGCCATCGCATCATGGGCATCCTCACCGAGGCCGATGCGCAGTATGTCTTCGTCGATACTCCCGGTTTCCAGACCAAGCACGTCAATGCCCTCAACCAGGCGATGAATCGCGGCGTCAGGCAGGCGCTCGGCGAAGTGGATGTGATCCTGTTTGTCGTCGAAGCCTGCCGCTTCGATGAGCGCGATCGTGCGGTGCGCAAGCTGCTGCCGGAAGGCTGTCCGGTGATCATCGTGGTGAACAAGATCGACCAGATCAAGAACAAGGCCGAGCTGCTGCCGTATCTCACGCAGTTGGCCGGCGAGGGTGAGTTCGCGGCCATCGTTCCGGTCAGCGCGACGCGCCGCGCGCAACTCGATGCGCTGCTCGGCGAAGCGCGCAAGCACCTGCCGAACGACGAGTTGCTCTTCGGCGAAGACGAGATCACCGACCGCAGCGAGAAATTCCTCGCCGCCGAGTACATTCGCGAAAAGCTCTTTCGCCTGATCGGCGACGAGCTGCCTTACGGTGCGACCGTCGAGATCGAGCGCTTCGTCCTCGACGGTCCGCTGCGGCGGATCAGTGCGGCGATTGTTGTCGACCGCGCCGGGCACAAGTCGATTGTCATCGGCAAGGGAGGCGAAGTGGTCAAGCGCATTGCCTCCGAGGCGAGGCAGGATATGGAGCGAATGTTTGGCGGGCCGGTTTTTCTGGAAGTCTTTGTCAAGGTCAATTCGGGTTGGGCCGACGATGCGCAGCTACTCAAGAGCCTGGGCTACGAGTAGTACGAGTGGTACGAATCGTAGCAATCCTGCGGACGTTACGACGCTTACCAACATCGCGCATTTGATGATGGGGCAGGAAGTAGCGCTGCGCTTGTTGATTGCCGGCGCGCAGGTCGAAAAGTGAAGCAATGAATCAGCGGCACAAGGTCGATGGACAGCCGGCGTTCGTGCTGCATGCCTATCCCTACAGCGAAACCAGTCTCATCATCGATGTCTTTTCGCGCGATTTCGGCCGGGTCGCCCTGCTCGCGCGTGGCGCGCGCCGGCCGCGCTCGGTGTTGCGCGGCGTGCTGCTCGCCTTTCAGCCGCTCGAGGTCGGCTGGGCGGGCCGAGGCGAGGTGCAGACCCTGATGAAGGCCGAGTGGCGAGGTGGGCAGCCCCTGCTGGGAGGAAAATCGCTGTTTTGTGGCTATTACCTCAACGAGTTGCTGATGCACCTGCTGCCGCGCGAGGATGCCCATGCGCGGCTGTTCTCGGTCTACGCGGAAACCTTGCGCCGCTTTGCCGACGGTGCGCAGGAAGCGGATCTGCGCTGCTTCGAGCGGGCGTTGCTGCAGGAACTGGGCTACGGGCTGATGCTCGAGACCGACGCCGATGGCGTCAGCGTCGAGGGCGGCGCACACTACGGCTACGAGATCGAGCGTGGTCCGGTACGCCTCGCCGGGCCGGGTGACTCGGCGCTCACGGTGAGCGGCAGGACCCTGCTCGATCTGGCGCGCGAGGACTTTTCCGATCCGCGCTCGCTGGCCGAAGCCAAGCAGCTGATGCGCACGCTGATTGGCCACTATACCGGCGGCAGGCATCTGGCGAGCCGCAGGATCTTCAGGGAGCTACAGGAACTATGATCGAACTGGGCGTCAATATCGACCACGTGGCGACAATCCGACAGGCACGCTGCACCTACGAACCCGATCCGGTCTGGGCGGCGGTCGAAGCGCACCTCGGTGGTGCCGACGGGATCACCATCCACCTGCGTGAGGATAGACGACACATTCAGGACGCCGACGTCGAGAAACTGCGCGAGCTGGCGCAGATAAAGCTCAACCTGGAGCTGGCGGCAACCGAGGAAATGATTGCCATCGCCTGTCGCGTCAAGCCGCAGATGGCGATGCTGGTGCCGGAAGGGCGGCACGAAGTGACCACCGAAGGCGGGCTCGACGTCCTGGCACAGGAGTCCACACTGCGCCAGTCGGTCGCCCGCCTGGCCGACGCCGGCATCATCAGCAGCGTCTTCATCGACGCCGACCCGGCGCAGGTGGAAGCGGCCGCACGCATTGGCGCGCGCGTCTGCGAGATCCACACCGGCCCTTACGCGCACGCCTTCTACACCCAGGGGCGCGACCCCGAAAGCCCCGCAGTCCTGGCCGAGATCGAGAAGATCAGCATCGCCGGCGCAGCGATTCGCCAGCTCGGCATGCGCTTCAACGCCGGGCACGCACTCAACTACTTCAATGTGCAGCCGGTGGCGCAGCTGGCCGGCATCCGCGAACTGCACATTGGCCACGCGATCATCAGTCGGGCGATCTTCGTCGGCTTGCGCGAGGCGGTCCGCGAAATGAAACGCCTGATGCGTGAAGCGCAGGCGCTGCCGCCGGCGACCCCGACATGATCGCCGGCATCGGCACCGACATCGTCGCCGTTGCCCGCCTGGGCGGGCTCTATGAGCGGCACGGCCAACGCGCGCTGGCGAAGCTGCTGTCGCCGCGCGAATGTAGCGAATTTGCCACCGCGCACCAGCCGGCGCGCTTTCTCGCCAAGCGTTTCGCCGCCAAGGAAGCCTTCGGCAAGGCGCTCGGTATTGGCCTGAGCGCGCCCGCGACCCTGCCGAATATCGGCGTCGTGCATGATTCTCTGGGCCGACCGCTGTTCGAGTATGCTGCGCCGCTGGCCACTCTGCTCGCCCAGCGAGGCCTGGTTGCCCACCTCTCGATCAGCGACGAGAACGACTATGCGGTGGCTTTCGTCATCCTGGAGCAGGCATGAACGAGGCGGGCGGCATGAATGGAACGAATGCTATGAATGCTGTGAATGGTATGAATCCCGGCGCCACGGCGCCGATCAAGCTGCCTCTCGGCCCGCTGATGATCGATGTCGCCGGGCTCCGCCTGTCCGACCTCGAACGCCAGCGCCTGTGCCATCCGCTGGTCGGCGGTCTGATCCTTTTTGCCCGCAACTACCAGTCGCCGGAACAGCTCGAGCAGCTGAGCAGCGAAGTGCATGCCCTGCGTTCGCCGGCACTGCCGATTGCCATCGATCACGAAGGCGGCAGGGTACAGCGCTGCCGGCAGGGCTTCACGCATCTGCCGGCGATGCGCCGCCTTGGCGAATGCTGGGACCGCGACCCGCAGGCCGCACTGACGGCTGCCCGCGAGCTGGCTTTTGTTCTTGCCGCCGAGTTGCGCGCCCGTGGTGTCGATCTGTCGTTTACGCCGGTGCTCGATCTCGACTGGGGACGCAGCAGCGTCATCGGTGATCGTTCGCTGCATCGCGACCCCGCCGTCGTCGCCGAGCTCGCGGCAGCGCTCATCGAAGGTCTGCGCGCCGCCGGCATGGCTGCCTGTGGCAAGCATTTTCCCGGGCACGGCTGGGTCGAGGCTGATTCGCACGTCGACCTGCCGGTGGACACGCGCCGCCTCGATGAGCTGGCGCCCGACCTCGAACCCTACCGGCGGCTGGCGCTCGACGCGGTCATGCCGGCGCACGTCATCTATCCGCAGGTGGATCCACGACCGGCGGGTTTCTCGCCGGTCTGGATACGCCTGTTGCGTGAGGAACTGGGCTTCGAGGGCGTGATTTTCAGCGACGATCTGTCGATGGCCGGGGCCAGCGTCGCCGGCGACATCGTCGCGCGCTGCACGGCCGCCTGGGACGCCGGCTGCGACATGTTGCTGGTCTGCAATACGCCGCAATCGGTCGGCGACCTGCTTGAGCGCTGGCGGCTAGTCGCCGATCCGCGGCGCGCGGCGCGCGTCGAGCGCCTCTGTCCGGCGAGCCCTGCTATCGCTTGGGCCAGCCTGCAGCAGGACGCCGCCTACCAGGCTGGGGTCGAGACCGCGCGCCAGCTGTCGGCCTGAGGTCGGAAAGAAAACAGGCAGCCGAGGCTGCCTGTTGTGTCGGCGTGCGGTGGGCGGGGACCGCGCTGCTTGCTTGCCGGTGCAGAGCTGTGCCCGGAGCGGTTGCCCGCAGCGGTTGCCCGGACCGCGACGGCTAGCGGACGCGCGAGCGGTATTCGTTGGAGCGGGTGTCGATGTCGATCTTGTCGCCGATCTCGACGAAGGCCGGGACCGGCAGCTCGAAACCGGTGGCCAGCCGGGCCGGTTTCATCACCTTGCCCGAGGTGTCGCCTTTCACTGCCGGCTCGGTATACACGACTTCGCGAACGACGCTGCTCGGCAGGTCCACCGAGATCGCCTTGTTGTTGTAGAAGACTGCCTCGCAGGGCATGCCGTCTTCGAGATAGTTGAGCGCGTCGCTCATGCAGTCGGCTTCGATTTCATACTGGTTGTACTCGGCGTCCATGAAGACGTAGAGCGGATCGGCGAAGTAGGAGTAGCTGACTTCCTTGCGATCGAGCTGGATGACGTCGAATTTGTCGTCGGCACGATAGACGGTCTCGCTGGGGGAGTCGGTGAGCAGGTTCTTCATTTTCATCTTGACCACCGACGCGTTGCGACCGGATTTGACGTACTCGGTCTTGAGAACCACCATCGGGTCGTTGCCGACCATGAAGACGTTGCCGGCGCGAAGCTCTTGTGCTGTTTTCATAGGGCGTTCCGGAAAGCTGTTTGGGAAACCCAAAATTATAGCCTGGAACCGGCAAAGGACAGCAGGCGAGTGCTCAAATCATCCTCTTCGGCGAGTGCTTCCTGCCAGTATTGCGCGTGCTCGCGCAGGGTCGGCAGAGACGCTGCGAAGTTCTGCCAGTGCGTGGCGTCGACGCGCCCCAGGTTCCACGCGTGCCAGAACTTGCGTACGGCCGTAGCGCTCGCTGCCGGCAGGTCGGCGCAGTAGAGGTCCAGGAAAGCGTCGAGTTTGACGAGGTGCGCCGCCTCCTGCTGCGGGTAGATGTGCCAGACCATTGGCCGTGCCGCCCATTGCGCACGCAGGAAGGAATCTTCGCCGCGCACGAAATTGAGGTCGCAAAGCCACAGCAGCTGGTCGTAAGCGTTCTGTTCGAGAAAGGGCAGGATGCGGATTTCAAGCGCACCACGGCGCACCATGTCGCCGGCCTTGAGCGCTTGACCGGCGTAGGCTTCGATGGCCGTCAACGGGCGCGATAGTGGCGCCAGGCAGCAGACCGGCGTGTCCGCAGCTTGCCAGAGCGGCAACAGCTCGCCGATGGCCGGGTTCTCGTAGGCGAACAGCGAGACCCGCAGGCTGCCGACGGGCGGCGGCGCGGCGCCCGTCCGGCGCCAGAAAACGCGCTGTTGCTCGGCGTCGGCGGTGAACTGCTGGCGGCGCGCCTGCAGGTCGCGCTCGCGCAACAGGCCGCCGGTCGCGCGGGTGAAGCCCGGAAAGAAAAAGAACTTGGTCAGCGGCAGGCGGGGGTGCGGTGAGGGCAGCGTATGACAGCCCGGTACCCAGGCTTCGGCGCTCAGATAGTCGAGGTTGATCCATACCGGCGGCGGCCTCTGCTGCGCCATGGCTGCGACGAAGGTCTCGGGAATCCGGCAGGCGAAAGTCTCCAGTACCACCGGCGCGGGCAGCGGGCTGACGAAGGGCGATTCCCAGCGGCGGATTTCGACGCCATGCAAGTCCTGGATCGACCGCCCGGGGTCGACTTCCGGGAGCAGGGGCCGGAAGGTCTCCAGTTGGTCGACCCACAGGCGCACGCGCAACTGCCGCTCGCGGCGCAACTGCCTGGCCAGGCGCCAGCAGACCCCGATGTCGCCGAAATTGTCGATGACCTGGCAGAAGATATCCCAATCGGGTCTAGAGGGCGGGTTTGGCATGGCGGCAATTGGTAGGCGTGTTGCGGGCGCATACGCGTGCAAGGCGGCGCAGGCTTGGTCGTCGTGCGGGCACGGTCGGTGGGCGTGATAACATCGAAATCCCTAGGTTGCGGTACCCTTCGCCCCCCGCGCTATCCTACGCCAGCCGGCAGCCACCGCGAATGCACATGGAACTCCCCGAACTCCCTTTCGACGCAAAATCCCTGCTCGCCACCTTGACCGAACTGCCCGGCGTCTATCGCATGATCGACGCGGCCGGCGCAGTACTCTATGTCGGCAAGGCAAAAAACCTCAAGAAGCGCGTCGCTTCGTATTTTCGTGAGCGTCACCCGAGTCCGCGGATCGCGCTGATGGTCGCGCAAATTGCCGCTGTCGAGACGACGGTGACGCGATCGGAAGCCGAAGCGCTGCTCCTGGAGAACAATCTCATCAAGAGCCTGGCGCCGCGCTACAACATCCTTTTTCGGGACGACAAGTCCTACCCGTACATCGTCCTCACCCACGACCGCTACCAGCGCCTGGGCTTCTACCGCGGTGCGACCGACAAGCGGGCCGACTATTTCGGGCCCTTTCCGTCGTCGCAAGCGGTGCGCGAGAGCATCCACCTGTTGCAGAAAATGTTTCGTCTGCGCACCTGCGAAAACCCGGTCTTCAACAACCGCTCACGGCCCTGCCTGCTCTACCAGATCAAGCGCTGTTCGGGACCTTGCGTCGGCCTGATTGCGCCCGAGCGCTATGCCGAGGACGTCGAGATGGCGACGATGTTCCTGCAGGGGCGCCAGCAGGACGTGATCGGGCGCCTGTCGGCAGCCATGGATCAGGCGGCAGAAAAACTGGCTTTCGAGCAGGCGGCGATCTGTCGCGATCAGATCCAGTCCTTGCGGCAGGTGCAGGACAAGCAGTACGTCGACAGCGGCAAGGCGGGCGACGTGGATGTTGTCGTCGCCGTTGCGGAAGGCGGCATGCTGTGCGTCAATCTGGCGATGATTCGCGGTGGCCGTCATCTCGGCGACCGGCCGCAGTTTCCCAGCAACTCGGCGGATTCGTCGCCGCGCGAAGCGCTGAGCGCCTTTCTCGCCCAGCACTACGTCGCGCACCCCGTGCCGCCGCGCCTGCTGGTCAACCTGCCGCCGGCTGACGACGAGCCTGCCGATTGGCTCGGCGAAATCGCTGGCCGGCCGGTCAGGGTCGCGCAGCCGCGGCTGACCGTGCAGCGCGTCTGGGTGGAAATGGCCGAGCAGAACGCGCGCCTGGCGATTGCCGCCCGCCGCAGTACGCTGTCCCGGCAGGGAGAACGCCTGGAAGCGCTCTGCGCAGCGCTGGGCCTGGAAGTCGAGGAGGGCAAGGAAGTGCGTATCGAATGCTTCGACATCAGCCACACCCAGGGCGAGTCGACGGTTGCCGCCTGCGTCGTCTATCAGGGGAGCGGCATGCGCAAGTCGGATTACCGACGCTTCAATATCCAGGACATCCAGCCCGGCGACGATTATGCGGCGATTCGCCAGGCCGTCTTGCGCCGCTACGCCAAGCTGCTGCCCAGTGATGGCCCCGTCCCGAGCTTGATCCTGATCGACGGCGGCAGTGGCCAGGTCGCTTCGGCAGCCTCGGCCCTCGAGGAGCTCGGCCTGAGCTATCTCCCTCTACTGGGCGTCGCCAAGGGAGAGGCACGCAAGCCGGGACTCGAAACGCTGATTTTCGCTGATCGCCGCGAGCCGTTACAATTGCCCTCTGAACATCCCGCGCTGCACTTGATTCAGGAAGTCCGTGACGAGGCGCATCGTTTCGCCGTTTCCGGCCATCGCGCCCGACGCGGCAAGGCGGTGCACGCTTCGCGACTCGAAGACATCGGCGGTATCGGGCCCAAGCGTCGCAAAGGGCTGATTTCCCGTTTTGGCGGCTTGCAAGGTATTTCTGATGCCGGGATTGACCAACTGACAGCCGTTCCAGGGATCAGCCGGGAGCTCGCCGAGAAAATTTACGCAGCGTTGCATTGATGCCACTGAACATACCCATTCTGTTGACCTGGCTGCGGATCATCCTGATCCCGCTACTGATCGCCATCTACTACGTTCCCGAGTCCTGGGTGCAGTTCGTCGGCCGCGATCTGGCGGCGACAGTGGTGTTCGTCGTCGCCGCGGTCACCGACTGGCTCGACGGCTATCTGGCGCGTCGTTGGCAGCAGACCTCGGCCTTCGGCGCCTTCCTCGACCCGGTTGCCGACAAACTGATGGTCGCCGCGGCGCTGATCGTGCTCGTGCAACTGGGCCGGCTCGACGCCATCCTGGCGGCCATCATCATCGGCCGTGAAATCACCATTTCCGCCTTGCGCGAATGGATGGCGCAGATCGGCGCCCATCGCAGTATCGCCGTCTCGATGATCGGCAAGATCAAGACCACAGCGCAGATGTTCGCCATCCCCTTTCTGCTCTATTACGCGCCGCTCGATGGCTGGGACGTTTTCCAGGCCGGCACCTGGCTGATCTACATCGCGGCCGTGCTCACCCTGTGGTCGATGGGCTACTACATGCGCATGGCCTGGCCGCACCTGATCGAAGAGGACAGAAAGCGTTAGCCGCGAATGCGATAGCGTGGCCAGGGCACCTGCGGTGACGCGCGGATTGTGCTCCAGGCATTGACAGGTTCGGGCAGGCCTTTATAATGCGCCTTCGCTTCATGCGGGAGTAGCTCAGTTGGTAGAGCGATACCTTGCCAAGGTATAGGTCGAGAGTTCGAGACTCTTCTCCCGCTCCACATTTCTGCCGGGTGGCCAGTTTTTCCGCCCTCAACGGCAGTCCCTGCCTTCAGGCAGGCACGGCGCGATAGCAAAGCGGTTATGCACCGGATTGCAAATCCGTTCAGCCCGGTTCGACTCCGGGTCGCGCCTCCAAAAACCACTCTTAGAATCAATCCAGCAGCGGCATGGACGGCTCAAGCCGCCTGGAAGCTGCTGTCGAATCAGCAGGTCATCACGGATCCGCGGCATGCCCGCGTGGCCACCGAAGGCGCATTGCTGAGTACTCTTGGCGGGAACGCCTCTTTATCGCCGACACGTCGGCGCCCAGGGGACGCAGCCGCTGCGCGCGCGCCAGCGAGGAGTGTCTGCGTGCTTCGGCGGTAACGGCTTTCATCAGGGCCTCGAGTTGTTCATCCGTGGGCTCACGGCTGATGTCGTTCAGATCGAAGGTCTGGAGATTCACCGTTTGCTCGGGAATCCATTGCCGTCATCGGCTGGCAGCAATCGAATCCAACGCAAGCGGCCGGACCGCACCCGACGGCGCCGGTGAGGCGGACAAGGCCTGCTTCGCTCGCTTTGCTCGGCGCCCCGCGGGCGCTGCGCCGCGAGAACCCACCGCGACCCCGCGTTAACGTGAAAGTCGCGCAAGCGACTCACGAAGCTCCCTTCTCTCCTCGCGGGAGAAGGGCTGGGGAAGAGGGGGGAAACGGTCATGACTCTCATGACTTGGGGTGTCTCCAGGTTTCATGACCGTTAAACGGGCCGCGGCGCGATGAGTCTTGGGCGTTTCAGACGACGAGTTCGCTGGGTTCCATGCGTCCCATACCGATGTAGACATGGGCGGCCTGATTGACGAAAGCGTCGAGATCGGGCCATCTCGTTTCCGGCACGGCGCCGGTGATCCAGCCGTTTGGCGCTTGCAGGAAGAAGCCGGTGTAGCAGTCGTTGGCCTTGTCGCCGCCGTCATCCATGTTGCACAGCGTGGTCGGACCGATGGCGGTGATCGGCACCGGGTAGTTGTCGTCCGGGCGCACACCGAAACCGATCACGTTGAGGCGCTCGGTGATGGACCATTTCTTGATGTCGTCTTTCGCCGAGGTGTCGACGTAAATCACTACCCAGCCAGCCTCCGCCGGCAGAATCGCCTCAAACTGTTTCTTGGCCATCTTTCTCTATCCTTGAAGTTGTGAGCAAACTTGCGCAGCACCATTGCCAGCACAGGCGGAAACGTATCACGTCCGCGCGTTCACAAGAAGCATGGCCGGACGTAATTCCCCCGTCGCATGCATGGCAGGCTCCGCAAATGACATGTGCTACAAGCTTGAGGATGACCAGTTAGCGTCCGCTGCGATACCACGTTCCCGTGGACGGGCGGTTGCCCGGATTCGTAGGCACTAGACCGGGCGCAACCCCCTGCGCCGCGGCGGCTGTGGCGCGCCAGCAGCTGCGCCGAAGCCGTGGCCCGCGCGGCGGGGAACGCCGCCTGTGCAGCCGTGGCTGATCGGGCCAGGGATGCTGGCGATGGCCACAAAGCGGACGATCCGACTATCGCCCCAATCGATTTGCCACCTGGCGATGCGCTCGTGGCTCGGCCGCGCCCGGCCGCTCCCGGTGAGCCGGTCGCGCGGGGCGAAGTGCTCGGCGGAAGCCGACAGGCGACGGACGCTGGTCGTCTCAACGGGTACGCACCTTAGCGTCGATTTTTCGTCGACTGCACCTCTTGCGGAAAGCTCGTAGCTTAGCTTGAACCGCTTCCCGGCAACTTCGACCCAAAACATGACCTTGTCCGGACCTCGTATCCGGGCTCCGATCGATAAGCGTATCGATGATAACGAGGGTCGCGCAAAAATACCGTTCCGTGCCTCGGCAAGTAAAGAACGCCCGATAAAATTGAGTCGCGTATTGGTTTCCGCCGACCATAATCTGAGTTTCCTGGGCTCCGTTTTTAGCCAAGATATGAAGTAGCCTGTGGGAGTAATACAAGGCTATTGAAAGCGGAGTCTGCATAAAACGATGAATTTCCCACTTCTATGCGTGACATAAAAGCTTAATCGAACAGTTCCTCTCCTTAACTTGTCTTGTCTTCAGGCTCTTGCGCAATTTTTACTGGGGTCTCTTGAGGTGGTGTGATTGGTATGTTCACAACAAGAACGATGCTTTCTCCAGGGAGAGTGGTGTGTTGAATACGATGACGCGTGCTCGTGTATGCGCATGGCAGGCTTTCTGCTGTTTGGCGTTGCGCACTAAAAAACTGGTCTGGCCCCGTCGCATGCCCGTATTCCTAAAGCAGAATGGAACGGAGGCCCGTCCTGACTTCCGCTTCGGAGTCCGGCTTGGCGATCCACTCGAATGGCTTGCCGATGAGCAGGAGCTCACCGCTGCCGGCAGTGGTGGAGGAGAGGGCCATTCTTGCGTCCTTCGCGGAATTTGCTCCTGGCGTGCCGCTTGGGATTTGTCCGAAATCTACCGTGACGTCACGAAAGGCAGTGCTCGACGCCTCGCTTTCCGAGTGGATCGCTAGCGATACAAAAGACCATCTGCCGCCGCTCAGCTGCGTACGCGCATGCCCGGCCTTGCTTGTAGGAGAAGCTCGGTAACCAATTCCTTCCTCTTGGCAGAGTCTCTTGGTATTTTCCGGGATATGATCAACGCTGCCGACAACGTACAAGGTATAGATCACCTTGAAGCGCTTCCCAACGGCCTTGACCTCGAAGACCACTTGCTCCCTACCGCGAAAGTCCGGGTCGGCAGCGGAGTAGTAATAGCCGCCTCCGCGCGGCTCTGCGTAGAATGTCACTTCACCGTGCGATGGCCGCTCGATGAGGCGAATTTCTGTCGGTCCGGATAAATCGACTTTTGATCGGCCTCCTAAATAATCTCCGACAGTCCCAAGTGGAACGAGGTTGTTGATAGCCCAGCCTACCATTGGGCGAGTTTCGACAAACAGGCAAATGTCTACTTGAACATCATGCTTGGCGATCCACTCAGGCGGTTTTCTGGTGAGCAGGAAATCGGCATCTTCGGTCGGCGCGGGGGCTATGAGCCAGCCGTCTCTGGGGGCAGTCGGTGGGATGCCGATTGTTGCGTTTTGCCATTGCCCCGTGGTTTGCCTGATGCCTGGTCCTGTGAGACCGCCGAAGCCTGCGATGGGGGCGCTCCTTGCAGCATTAAATCCATGTTGAGTAGCATTATTGGCCACTGAGCCGGTTTCGCGCACCTCGTAAGAGATGCGCCATTCGCCCATATTGCAGTGTCTTCTATATACTTTTTCATAGTTCTCGTAGTCATCCTTGGTTTGGATTGAGACGTCTAGGACCTTTATGAAATAAATTACTTTTACACGCTTTCCACCGATATTAACTAAGACGGTGGCTGCGTCGTTACCCGTGTAGCCGTCTTCAGGTACGTATTTAAACCGGAGTCCATCCTTTGTTAATATTGTTCCGCGTTTTGGTTGTTTAAGTATCTGAACCTTGGCCGCCTCGATGTCCGCCTGCAAATTACCGTCGAAGCGAGCCTCGGGAAAAATTTGCCCACCACTTTCCCTTGGGTGAATGTCGATGCCGTTAGAAAACGGAGAGTAGTGGTCGTCGTGTTGCATTCGTCCAAGCGTAGGTGACACGATGCAAACACCCATCGTCCCATATATCGATTCCGGAGCGGTTGCTTTTATATTTTGCTGTTGTTCGACGGATTGCTTTGTTGTTGTTGTGGTGGTGATGTCATCTGCTGGGAATTGTGGCATGTCTGCTATTAGCATTGTTAATCCTCCCGGAAAGCTGTTGATTTGAATTGCGATGTTTCTAGTAATAATTCCGATCTATCTCCGGATTCGCCAATAGTCGCTACTATTTTATCAAGCAGAAAATCTACAGTGACCGGCCAAGGTTCTTGAAGCACGTGTATTCAGAGAAAAGCCAAACTTACTGTAGCTTCGTTCGTTTTCAACCGAAAATACCATTGCGTCGAGTGTGCATTCATGTTTCGGAAGCTGTTCTCTTCGCATCTAAGAGGCTTTGCCCGTGCGGCCTTTGCCTTCGGAGCCCGGTTGGGCTATCCACTCCAGCGGGTTTTCGGTTGGCACGAATCCGGCGTTGTCGGTTGGCGTGAGATCAATGAACCAGCCGTAGCCGGCCGCGGTGGTGGAGAGGGTGATGATGGCAATGGAATATTGGCCAATGGCCTGGCCTAGAATCGTAGCGGGGAGGAAACCAGCCCTTCCTCCGGCATCGGTCGATTCATGGAAAACTTTGGCTAGGAAGTGCCTCCCCACTTCCAGGACGGAGGACTTGCCACCAGTTGGGACTGGGACAATGCGTGCTGTAGGGGTTGGCGTTCGCGTCCGAGTAATAGCGCGTATTCACCCTTATCGAATACATTACCAGTATTTCATAGCCTTCGATGTTAGCCAGGAACACGATCTTGTCATCGCCTGAGTAGCCCTCGTCTGGATAGTAGCGAATGTCTCTTTCTGCCGACAAGTCCTCACTGATTTTTCCGTGCTCTGGCGGTTGAAGTACGGCAATGGATGCGTTCTCGTAATCCAAATGAAATATTTGAGAATGCGATCCATCCCAGAAGATGTTATTCGCCATATCGCGAGGCGAGAGTGATGGGTGCGGTAGTCCAGTAGTTTTTTTGATTTGTTCAGCGGTTGGGCTCAGGTAACATACCTCTATTCCCCCGTAAACCTGACGAGGAGACGTGCCCTGAATTGCGCACACTGTTATTGGTGCTGTCTGCGTTGGTGGGGTTGTCATGTCGATCATCGGCATTTTTATGTCTCCTGTTCTTGTATCAGGCATGACGCTCTTGTCGTCAGGCAGTAGCAGCATGCTTCCAGTTGGTTCATCTTGGAGCATGCCTGCCGCTAAGAGGCGTCGGTTCGCAGCTGGTCTAATCACTTGCGCCGACGAGGTCATGCATTGGCTTTTGCTGATCCTGTCCAAGGCACGGGGAAAGATCTGAACCCAAGAAGCTTTTGACCCCAAGGAGCTGCGGTTCGATAAATCAGACGTAGCCGTAGCCGGCGGCGGTAGGGGAGAGGGTGATGGCTGCATTTTTTTGTGGTCTGTGGTTTGCCCGATTACTGCACTGAACATTTCGCCCAAGGTTAAGACGGGCGTGATCCTTGGAGAGTTAAGTCCGTGATGGGTAGCATTGTTGGCCACTGAGCCGGTTGTTGGCGGGTTATAAAAGATGCGCCACTCGCTCTTTTCGCAGTGTTTCGTATAGGCTTCTCTATAGTTATAGTTTTGATCGTCGTCTCTCGTTGCGGTCGAAATGTCTAGGACTGTTATAAAATAGACTACTCTTACATTCTTTCCCCCGATATTAACCAAGAGGGTGGCTTCGTCGTTACCCGTGTAGCCGTCTTGAGGTAGGTATTGAAACCGAAATCCATCTCTTATTAATATTTGTCCGTGTTTTGGTTGTTTAAGTATCTGAACTCTAGCTGCCTCGATATCCGCCTGCAAATTACCGTCGAAGCGAGCATCGGGGAATATTTGTCCGGCACTATCTTTTGGGTAAATGTCGCGGCCGTTGGAAAACGGTGAGTTGCCCCCGTGTTGCATTCGTCCAAGAGTGGGTGATAGAACGCAAACGCCTATTGTTCCATATAGCAATTCCGGAGACGTGGCCGCATTGCTTCGTTGTTGTTCAACAGTCGTGTTTGTTGCGCTAATTTCATTCGCTAGTGCTTGTGGAATTTCTGCTATTAACATTGTTACTTCTCCCGAACGCATTCGCCGACGGGGGGCTTGAATTTTTGCCAAGGCACGGGGAAAGACCTGACCTCAAGAAGTTGCTCGGACGGTGTGAGGTCGATGAACCAGCCGTAGCCAGCGGCAGCTCCGTGCAAGCTTACTTGGGCACCTCTTCCGTTACCGGTAGCCTGGGCCAGGGTAGCGCCGGAGAATGGCTTGAAGGAAAAGCCAACCTTGGATGGGTCTACTGTGGAGTTGGCGGTGAGTGGCCGCCTGTCATTTGCGCTGGCGCCACTCCCAGGAAAAATCCGCCATGGATTGGGATGGGGGCAATGGTTCTTGTACATGTTCGGATCGGGGTTGGTGGTCACGTCATAAATAGGATTTACCTTAATAAAATACACTAACGTTATCTTCCTTCCGTCGATAGTGACCAAGAAAGACACTTTGTCATCACCATGGTATCCCGCGTCAGGATAGTAGGATATATTGGTTCCTGCAGCCAAATTTTCACTGATGTAACCATGTTCTGGTTTTTTAATGACAGTGACTTCTGCTTTTTCAAAATTAATATTAAGTTGCGGTGGTAAATGCGGTTCGTCCGCAAAACTGCTGCTTGCCAACAATCTGACTGAAAGCGCGTAATAGCCTTTTCTGTCGTTGGAAATGGTTATCTGCTTTGCGGATGGGCTGAGGTGGCAGGCACCAACTATGTCATACAAGTCGTTGTTGCCAGTTCTTATTGCTTGGGCTAAGAACGCAGGTGGCGTTTGCGGCGGCTCTGTGCTGGGCATGTCAGGAGCTAACATGTGGATCTCTCCAGTCTGAATGAAGAATTCATCGCGCCGACGGCGCCGACGGGGTCAGACGGCGCCGACGGGGTCCGCCGACGGGGTCAGGTCGTGACTCTTGCCCAAGGCACGGAGGACGTCTTGACGCCAGGAGGCTGTGGCGATCCACTCGAAGGGGTTGCTGGTGGGCAGGAACTCGGCGTTGTCGGACGGGGTGGGGTCGATGAACCAGCCGCAGCCGGGGGCGGTGGGGGAAAGAGTGATGGTAGCTAATTGTCCCTCTGCACCGGTTTCGCCAACTAACCTTCTAGAAAGCTCCTTTATTTGGGCGGCGACCTTACTGCCGCCATTGCGTCGGGAGTCCTCGGAGGGTCGGGGAACAGCAATAGGCCACTGCAACTTCGGGCAATACTTGCGGCCAATTTTTTCGCCCAATCTAAGGTAGTCTTGGTAGCTCTCCTTGGTGACCTGCAGAAAATATACTAACTTGAACTCCACTGGGTTCGCAGTGCGTTGATCGATGCCGTTGACGAGAACCACAATCTTGTCTACGCCCAGATAGTTATTTCTCGGGGCGTATCTCAAGTCCTTCAAGGTGTTGTTTTTTTCAAACCTGATGAGTTGTCCATGTTTCGGTAATTCAATAACAGTAAACGTGTTCCCGTATATATCTAAATCTGGCCGCATTGGATGGTCGAAAATACCAATATCTGTTGCAGTTGCACTCACCTCTAGTTTGTAGTGATTGTCACTATGTTGTGCATAACCCCTACTGGCTGTTACCGAAGGCATGAATTTACACACTCCGTAAGTTCCGCTGATCTCCGGTTCGTCGTCCTGTTGCAATTGCCAACTGCGGCCCTGCTGATCCTTCTGGACGTCAAAGTAGTCACTGTGTGGTAAGTCGACCGGAACAAAATCGAACATCGCAAGCTCTCCTTGGTTATTTGCGAACATCTCCTTAAACTGGCCAAGCAGCTCTTCCGAATCGGTCGCGTGCCCTGACATAAAATTGATTGTTGCGGGCCGATGGGGTGCGGTCTTGATTTTTGCCTAAGGCACGGGGGAAGTCTTGACGCCAGGAGGCTGTGGCGATCCACTCGAAGCGGTTGCTGGTGGGCAGGAACTCGGCGTTGTCGGACGGGGTGGGGTCGATGAACCAGCCGCAGCCGGGGGCGGTGGGGGAAAGAGTGATGGTAGCTAATTGTCCCTCTGCACCGGTTTCGCCAACTAACCTTCTAGAAAGCTCCTTTATTTGGGCGGCGACCTTACTGCCGCCATTGCGTCGGGAGTCCTCGGAGGGTCGGGGAACAGCAATAGGCCACTGCAACTTCGGGCAATACTTGCGGCCAATTTTTTCGCCCAACCTAAGGTAGTCTTGGTAGCTCTCCTTGGTGATCTTCAGGAAATATACTAATTTGAATTCCACTGCTTCTGTAGTGCGTTGGTCGATACCATTGACGAGTACGACAATTCTGTCTGCGCCCACATAATTGCTGTTCGGTACGTATCGCAAGTCCTTCAAAGTGCTCTTGTTTTCAAACTTGATGAGTTGTCCGTGCTTCGGTGGTTCAATAACAGTAAACGTGTTCCCGTAGAAATCTAAATCTGGCAGCCTTGGATGGTCGAATATACCAATATCGCTTGCGGTGGCACTCACCTCAAGTGTGTAGTGAATTTCTCCGTCTTGCGCATCGCCCCCACTAGCTGTCACCGAAGGCATGAATCTACATACTCCGTACGTTCCGCGGATCTCCGGTTCATCGTTTTGGGCCGACGGTGCCGACGGCGTCAGGTCTTGACTTTTGCCCAAGGCACGGAGGACGTCCTGACTCAAAGAGGCTGTGGCGATCCACTCAAATGGCTTACTGGTGGGCAGGAACTCGGCGTTGTCGAACGGGGTGTGGTCGATGAACCAGTCGTAGCCGGCGGCGGTGGGGGAGAGGGTGATGGCTGCGTCTTGCCCTGTGCATTTTGCCTTGCCGAGTTCTCCGGTGGCGAACGGCTTTCCTCCAAGCCTCCAATTATTCAAAGACAATTCTTGGGTGTCGCCACCAAGCGAGCGAAATTCAACGGGTACGCACGTTGGTGTCGATTCTTCATCGACTGCAGCTACTACGGAAAGCTCGTGCGTTATCTTGAACCGCTTTCCAGCCACTTCGACCCAAAACACGACCTCGTCCGGACCTTCGTATCCGGGTTCTGCTCGGTAAGCGTATCCATGGTGAAGAGGGTCGCGCACGAACATGCTTCCGTGTCTTGGAGGCAGAAGAACGCCCGATTTAACGGAGTCCCTTATTTGATGGGGAACATCAAATGACGAAGTCCCGGGGTTCCATTTGTAGCCAAGATACGAAAAGACACTTGGGAGCAATGCAAAAGAATTAAAAGCGGAGTCTGCGTAAAAAGATGAATTTCCCACTTCGCTGCATGAGCTGAAAGTTTTCTCGAAAATCTCGTTTACCGCGCTTGCCCTTTTAACATACGCTTGCGAGATGTTTGCAGAGACCTCTTGAAGCGAAACGTTCGGCATGTCCATAACAAACACGATGCCTTCTCCCCTCATGGTGCTTTGTTCAAAATAGTCGGCCTGTGTTTTGTCTGCCCGCCGACGGGGTCATGTCTTGGCTGTTGCTGACCTTGCCCCAGGCACGGGGAAAGATCGGGCCCCAAGAAGCTGGGGAAGGGTGCAGCGCGCTCTTCGCGCTTCCGTTTGTCGGCCGAAGGCCCGCAAAGAAGGTGTCGTAGACCCCATGCCGTGCTCAGGTCGACGGCGTTGCTTGCGGCGACGCCTCTAGCGTGACCTGCAAACGGCTGTTCGGGCTGACGGTGGGGTTGCTCGCCAACTGGGTGACGAAGGATGTCTTCCAGCTGTCGCGCCGGTAGCGCGGGTCGTCGCTGCCGATCGCAAAGCCGGCGAAGTTTGCGCCGAAGTCGATTTGTTGCAGGGTCTGCCCAGGTGCTGGCGGTACTGGCCACTCCTGTCGCGCAGCAAAGGTCAGTGGCAGGCCGGGCGGCGGTTCCGGAAGCTTCAGCCATGCCTCGTCGTTCATCGTCTGCTGGATCCTGAAGGCATCTCGCGCACTGACCAGGCCGTCGGCATCGACGTCGGCGACCAGGCGCGGATCGATCTGCGCCCAGGCGGCAAATACGTCGTGCGTCCTCATGCTCCGGCGCTGGATCAGCATCAGGTCAGCCCGGTCCCAGCTGCCGTTGCCATCGGCGTCGCCGAGGTAGCCGACGACATGCAGTCCGTCGCGGTCCGTGCCGGCCAGCGATTGCGCGTTGATCACCACCTGCTGGATGTCGAGTATGTGCTGCGCGCCGTAGGGAGCCGTCACCGGTACGCTGGCGACGAGGTTGAGCAGGGTGACCGTGCCGGCGGCAATGGCCGTTTCCGACTCGATATTTACGCGCAGTTCAGCGGCGACCGAGCGGTCGATCGTCAGTACGGCGTCGGCGGGCAGGCCGATCCCCGGGAGCACAGCGCTGACTTCCAGCAATGCGGGATCGAAACGGATGATGAAGCTCAGGTGCTGCACCTGACCCGGGCTGAGCAGCGTCAGCGGGAGATGCTCGCCGGCAGGCGGCACATCGACCGCCTGGCCGGGGCCGCGCATGAAGTCGGGCAGTGAGAGCTGTGTTGCCGGTGGGCCGTCGAGGGCGAACGAGATCTGATAATCGTCGCCGGCGATGCCGTCGCTGTTGCCGTCGAGATCGCTCCATGCGCTGTGAAACGCTTGCGGGCCGCTTTTCAGCGTCAGGCGGTAGGTGTCGGCGAGCAGACCACCGCCAGCGATCATGTAACGCAGTCCGCGGTAGTCGGGGTCGATGATCAGTGATCCATTGACCACCCCGGCGCTGCCTGCGCGAAGGAAACCGGTGGTACTCGCGCCCGTGAGTAGCAGGTCGTAGAGCTCGATCTGGCTGGCGTCGAAGGCGTCGTTGAAACGCACTGCGAAGCCTCCGGAGTCGTAGCTGAACGAACTGACCTGAAGGGGCAGCGGTAGCACGGCCACGGCCAGCGGTTCGAGCGTATAGCTGCCATCCTCGTCCGAGGCGGTGGCACGAATATGCACTTCGCCGAGTAGGCCTGCGTAGTGGTGGCGGACGTGAATAGGATTGCCGAAGCTGTCGGTGTCGGCGATGTCGTTGATTCCGTTGATTCCGTTGATCTCGTCGATCTGACCATCGCCCCAGTCGATTCTCCAGCTGCTGATGCGATCATCGCCCGGATCGCTGCTACTCAGTTCTAGCGTGAAGTCCTCGTTGGCGTAGGTCGCCTGCAGGCCACCGGCGCGTAGCGTCGGTGCCACGTTGAGGACGTTCAGCGTGAACTGCCGGGTCGCCGATTCGCCGGCCACATCGCTGACGCGCACGCTGAAGTCGTAGCTGGCGTCGCCGTCACTGGCACGCCAGTCGATGGCCCCGGTGTTCGGGTCGATGACCGCGCCGGTTGGTGCAGCGTCGAGTGAATAGCGCAGGGTATCGCCGGCGTCGACATCGGCTCCACTGGCCTTGGCAGTGAAGTGCTCGCCTTCGAGCAGCGTCAGGGCGCTGGTGGTTGAGATTTCGGCCAGCGTCGGCGCGTCGTTGACCGGGGTGACGATCAGGCGGACGGTGGCCAGATTGGATTCGACACCGTTGCCGCGCAGGCGATAGGTGAACTGATCGTCGCCGTGCCAGTCGGCATGCGGGCTGTAGATGAAGTGGTGGTCGGTGTTGACGAGCACATCGCCATGCGACGGGCCGTCCATGAGGATGGGGACGAGGGCGGGGATGATGCCGTCCGTTTCGCTGCCGGGGTTGTCGGCAAAGTCGCCGGTGAAGTCGTTGCCCATGACGTCGATGCTCACCGGCGTGTCTTCGGCCGTGGTCGCGACAACGTCGCGGGCCTCAAGGCGTTGACCGCCGCCGATATGGAGGTCACGGATGCTGACCTGGCTGCTGGCGGCAGCTGCGCCGCGGCCAAAGCCGATCAGATCGAAGCTCAGGTTGACCACAGTACCGGTGGCGATGCCGGTGAGGTCGACGATGACCGACAGGCTGCCGTCGGCGTTGCGGCGCGTCGTGACGCCGGCGGCCGTGTGCTCGCTGCCGTCCGCTTGCAGGTTGAGAATCGCGTCACTGCCGGTCAGGCCGGTGCCTCCAAGCAGCGACAGGCCGCTACTGGCGTCGATCAGCGCCACTTCGAAGGCATCGTCGGGGGCTGCGTCCAAATCGTCCAGCGCGATGTCGGCCAAGGTGAAGGACAGGGTTCGATCGTTGGTGCCGAGCACGAAAGCCTGGTTGAGGCGGGTTTGCGAAGAGGCCGTTTCCTTGAGCGTCGCAGACCCCGGCACGAAAACGACTTCGCCGCTGGTGGACCAGCCGGTTCCGTCAATGAACGCGCGGTCAAGCAGGGTGGGGTTGGCGACAATGCTGAATTGCGTGAGCGCAGCCTTGCGCGTGTCGGCGGTCGGGTCGCCTGGCTCCGACGGGCGCAGCCGGCTGAGGCGCAGCGATCCGACGTTACGGCTCAGCGGCAGCGGTGCGCCGGGCGGGGTGTCGGGATCGTATGGCACCGGTGCGGAGTCCGTGCCGGTGAGCAGGCCGCGCAGGGCGATGAGTTCGGTGGCAGAGGGCAGGCGACGCACGCCCGGCAGGAGCGTCGAGGCCATCAGGTCGTGACTGTCGGCCGAGTGGTCGAGTCCCGCAGCGTGGCCGTATTCATGGAGGAGAACGGTGAGGAGATCCATCCGGCCTTCGGCTTCCGAGCCCGGCCTGGCGATCCATTCGAATGGGTTGCTGGTGGGCAGGAATTCGGCGTTGTCGGACGGGGTGAGGTCGATGAACCAGCCGTAGCCGGCGGCGGTGGAGTCCAACGTTATTCGGGTTCTCTCGCGGTCTCCGATAACTTGGCCCAAGGTACTACCCGCCAAGTCTTGATACGTAAGAGGTACCGAGCTGCCGCCGGCTAGCATCTTGGAGATCGTGTTATACCCGTACCACTCGTAGACGTCCATTCTCTCGACGTCGATTGGCGATTGAGAGATCTTCCAGATGCTGTACCCTCCGCTACTGGCACAGACCTCCTCGTCCCTATAATTGGAAGTATCTAGTGAATGAAACTGATAATTGAGTCGGACTTTCCAGCCATTGACTTCCGCATCGATTACTGCCGAGTCTTCGCCGAAGTAGCCGTCATTAGGTTTGTAATAAAACGCTTTGTGCTCGCAGTATGCGCGATGTTCGTCACATTTCGCTGGAAGGAGTATGCCGTGGGCTGGTGTGCTAATAATACTAATGCTTGATCTGTCAAAAGGTCCCGTGTTTCCGTACCATTTTCGTATGTCGTGTCCCTCGTATTGTGTAAAGTACAATGACGCCTCGAAATATGGGAACACGGGTACCTGTCTTGGGTATGTTCCGGATGCTGTGTGTAGATATTGCGACGGTATATTCGGTACTACGTGACAAATCCCCATGTTGCGTTGAATTCTGGCTCTGTCCTTCTTGCGAGTTTCGGCCTGCGCTATCGTCACGATAGGGCTGTTTGATGCGGAGTGGTCCACGTAATCGAGGGCGGCCATACTGTTTCCTCCGTGAGAAAAATATGGTTCGGGTTGAACCAAAATCCGCGGCGCTCTAATTTCCATCGTAAGCGCGCTGGAAGAGATCGAGTTGATGCTATCGCTTTGGCGAGCGATTAAGTCAGTGCCTACAAGTGCGGTTAGACGGCTTTCCAGCGGAGTTGACACCGCCTGTAGCGTTGGTGGCCGCAATGTGATTCCGAACTGACTTTCGTAATCTTTCCTTCCGCTGGTTGAAAACCCAAGTCGCGAAAGTGCTTGCCGGAGGCTCTCATAAGTGTTTCCACCCGTTTGCACCAGATCGACATTGCTCGTGTATTTGTTCCAGCGCTCAGTATGCGCTTTTCTTCCGATGCCCGCGGAAATCCCATCGAATATCACTCTTTCAGCGCCCGACTTGCTGAAATTCAAACGGTCGGCACGCTTGTTTAGATTGCTAGCGGAAGATCCGAGCCTCCAAAACCAGCCTGCCGAACGTGCAGCAAAATCTCGGTTTGATGCTAGCAGGTCTGGGTTTCGCATTAACTCAGCCCCCGTGGGCTGCCCAGCCACAGGATGATTCGATAAATAATCAGCGAAAGCCTGGTAGTTTCCTCTGCCCGTAATTTGCTTTACGCCACGTCCCTTGAAACGCCAGCCGTCCCCGCTTTCGGCGTTGCCGTTTTGTAATTCTGAGTTCGCTTCACTGCTGTAGGCGGTATTGGCAATCCGAATTTGTCGATCCTGCGGAACTGTCCTCTCCCCGGTTTGCCTGCCCAACAATTGTGCGAGTGTTCTTGTGTTGCCGTGAGCATCCAGAGAGGTGTGTGTTCTCAGGTATGAAAAGGCGCTTGCGAGATTGTCTTGTGAGTAGTTAAAGCTTTCTCTGAGGTTACTCAGGCCGCCGGACTCTTGATTTATTTGAGCCAAAAAGGCAGAAATTCGTTTTGGTGTTACGATGTCGAACTCGAGCATGGCTCTCTCTAGAGGGGCGAGCCAGTCATCATAGTTTACTCCCCTTTGGTTCCCCATGGCTTTGCCCAGGGACTTTGCCGTCATTTGGCTTCCAATGCTCAACGCGGTGCCTCCGATGAGCAGGGCTTTCTGGTCAATTATTCCATTGGCCATGTTGCCCTCACCAAACAGTGCTGTGCGAATTGTCGCGGCATCTCCATTCCAGATTGTTATTGACTCTCGGTTGCCGTTCGTCTGTGTAGAGGCGTAAACGACTATGAAATCCAGTAATGCTTCATTTTGCCTGTTGGGTTCAGGGTCCGCGGTCGTTCCGTTGCTCGGATTTTGCCCGAACGTTCGGGTTGCGGCATCGAAGTTGCTAAGGTGAGGGTTAAGCAGTAATTCAGCAATGCGCGTTGAGTTAGCATAGTCCCACGTGCTGTTATTATAAGCTTCGGCGTTCATTGTTGTTGATGGTGGTGTTTTTGGAACCACACCGGTTATGATTTCATTCCCGCTGACGTGCTTTTGGTTCGGTGTCGAGATATAGTTCGTGTTAATTCCAAGACCTAGGCGGTTCCCAAGATCGTTGGTGCCAGCGAACCAAAGATTTGGGCGTCTCACGCCTTCCGATGTCTCGTTTTCGGCCTGTGCTGCAACCATTAGATCAAACACCCAGCTGGTGCCCATCGCTTTAGTGGGCTTCGTCTGGTCGGTCTTGTCGTCCCAGCCCACGAGCTGCCTGTTGCCGGGCGGGAAGAATTTTAGCCAGTGCGGCGCGTTGTAGGCGTTCAGCCAGGCCGCATCATCGCTTGACAGCGTTACTGGTGGCAGCGGCTTTGTGGTTGTCTCGATTTTGCCCTTTACGGTTATTTTCTCGGTAAACGTTAAGGTGTACTCCGGCTTTCCCTCGACGATTTGCTCAAATTGCCTCAGGGCGATGTGCTCTGCGTCGTCTATGGCGCCGTTGACCGTGATTTCTCCCGTGGTGTTCACCGCGGACAGGCCAAAGCCAAGGTACTTCAAGCGCTGCTCCACACGCCAGATATCGAGAAGATCATTCTCGGCGTCTTTCTTAGCACTGAGGCCGGCCACGCCTTCAAACGGGTGATAGCCGGGATTGTTCAGGGGTCGGTCGCCAAAAAACACGGTACCAGCCGCTTTCGTGTAGTCGACGGCGCGCAGCTTTAGTAGCAACCGCTTCTCCGGCTCGTCCTTGTCGTAGCCCTTGATCGAGATTGTGATATCGCCATCAGGCAGCCGCTCACCATTGCGCAGGCGATCGACATCCATTGTCGGCGCCAGGAAAAGGATGCCGCTGTCGCGGAGCGTTTTTTTGCCGGCGTCGGTATTCACCGCTTGCAGGCCCTGATAGCTTTCCCTGGTCGCGGCTTCCGCCGCCGTGAATCCGTCCTGGCGTTCGGCGGTGAGCACGAAGCCGTTGGTATCCTTGACCAACTGCGCGGCGCCGCCGACCTCTATGTTTTCCCAGTTGATGTTGAGATCCGTGTCCTTGAAATCGGCGAGCGTGCTGGGGTATTGGTCACGGATGAGCTTGAAGAGGTCGATGCGGGCGATGTCGCCGTAGTTGATCCCCGGGACTTTGCCGTCCTTGTCAGGTTCGATGGCCGCCTTGAGGAATTGCCCGCCATCGACCGGTGCAGTGAACTCCACTCTGTCGGGTTTCAGGAGCTGGCTGGCGGCCATTCCGTAGATCCAGCCGGAAGTCAGTTGCGGGCTGTCGGCGAGATCGAGTTTGCTGGGCGCCACCACTTGTGTCGTTATGCTACCGACGCGCTCCCGGTCAATCGGCAACGGCCGCGGCGTGGCTTGTCGGGCGAGCGAGTTTCTCTCGGCGGCGGCGATAAGTTCGGCGAGGTCCCAGACCAGCAGGCCGCTCGGTGGCGGCGGTTCGCCAATCGTCGGCCAGTAGCGGATGTCTGCCCACAGGGTCTTGCCGGCGTCGGTGAGCTGCAGGCGCGAGAAGTTGGCGTCGATGATCGGTGAGGTCGCGCCCAGGTATTCCGGAGTCGCCCCAAACGGATTCCTGACGATGCCGATCTTGCCGCCCATTTGCCTGGGGCCGTTCTGCGGCTCGTCGAGGGCGTAGAGCGGGTCGACGAAGTCGAAGAAGTAGTCGGCAACCAGGGCGTATTCGGCGCCCTTGTGCGCCACGATCACGGCTGGCGATTGCGCGCGCTGGATATTCAGTTGGTAGCTGCCATCGAGGCGGTTCATGCCGGGCAGGGCGCCGGACATCGGGATCTGCTTGAAGGTGGGTGTTCCCTGGAGCCTGCCCAGGTCGCTCAACTCGACGGTGATGGTGGCCAGTCCCGCGTTGTGGTCGAGCGCGTTGCTGAGCAGCAGCCGCAGGGTGTTGCCCTTGATGCCGGCGGAAGAAATGTACTGCGGCCCCTTGCCTTCTCGGGTCGGGAAATCGACTTGCAGGAAAGCATCGGCAGCGGTGGCAGTGAGACGGCCGTTGCTCTCCCGCAGTTGGTTGAGGTCGAGGATGAAGACGTTGCCGCTGTCCGGCTGGCTGAGCGCCATGGCAACGCCCACGCTCTGCTTGCTGGCAGTGACCGCCAGGTAGCTGTGGGCGCCGTGCGTGAGGGCCAGGTCGATATAGCCGTAGGGCGCGTTTTGGCCACTGACTGAAGCCGGCAGATCGATCTGCTGGCTTGCCAGGAAATCGGCGGAGGTTTCGTCGATGTTGACGCGCAGGAGACGATAGCTGCCCGTCGGCGCGTATTGGCCGCCTTCGGCGACATAGAGCGACTGCCCGGAAACGGCGAGACTGCTGATGTTTGCCGTGCCGACGCTGAAGCTTGTCGCCGGCCTCATGGTGGCGGTGTCGATGACGTGGATGTTGCCGCGCGCGCCGGCGACGAACAGCAGGCGGTTATCGAGGCTGAAGGCCATCTGGTCGGTCTTGCTGCCACCGCCGACGACCGGGTTGCCGTTGGCGTCCAGATAGGGAAGCTCATTGACGATCTGGCCGTCCCTGAAAATCTGTATCTTGTTGGCCAGGGTGACGACGCTGAAGTCGCTCTGTCCTTCGAGAGTGACGCTGCCGGGCTCGCCGTTGGCCAGCCAGCGGCTGGCGCCGGGATTGCTCCGGTCGACCGTTTGCAGCATGCGCTGCACGGTGAGCACATGCAGGCCCAGCGCAAGCTGTGGCGGAAGCTCGACTTCGACCGTCATGCGGCTTGCCCCGGGGGTGACCGCCGCCAGATCGACCAGCTTCTGCCACAGGCGCATGCCTTCGTGCCTTGTCTGACTGTCGTCGTGCCAATCTTTGGAACGTGCCTTGCCTTGCGCATCGATGCGCAGCGGGTTCGGGGAGACCCACAAGCGCAGGGCTGTCGGCTGCGCCGCCATCCCCGGAGCGGCCTGCGCCTGGAGGCCCTCGAGGGTCAGTTGCAGTTTCCCGGAGGCGAGCATCTTGAGCTCGCTGATGCGCGGCGAGCTGCTGGTATCGAGGGTGCCGGAGCCGCTCGCGGCGGGCGGGGCGATGCTCAGCGTGAGCTCGCCGTCGTCGATGTTCTTCTGCACCGGGACGACTTGGTAGACGCCACCGAAATCAAGGTTTATGGCGTAGATTTCCGACATTCCGGCGAATAGGCCGATCAGGTCGTTTGCCGCTCCGGCACCTGCCAGTCCGCCATTTGCCAGGTTTCCGGCCATCGAAATGGCCAGCGAATTCGTGGTCAGGGCAAAGACGTTGAGGCCGTTGCCGCGCACGCTTACGGCACCGGTTTGATGGTCGGTGCGGGTCTTCACCAGGATGAGATCGCCGGAAGCACTGACGCCGTTGTACGGCGGGCTGGCGGTACGGGCGACGAGACGGCCTTGTGCGTCCGTGCCGACGAAGCCGTTGTCGAGCAGCCACCATTTGTCCTGCAGGGCGCCAGTGACATCGGGGGCGGTGCCGCGACGCAGAAAGAGGACTTCGTCGCCGGCCTCGACGCCGCTGTCGTCCTGCAGGGGGATCGCCAGTTGCACGGGAACGCTGCTCGCCTGTTCGCCGAGTTCGAGACGGAAGGCCGCGAGGGTCTGCAGGAGTTCCGGTTCGGGGGCGGCCATTCCCGTCTTGGCGAGCAGTTCGGCGACGTCGATGCGCTGTATGGATACCAGCGTATCGTCTCGCAAGGCGCCCGCACCGATCAGCACGGTTTCTCCGCTCGCCGCCTGCACGACGCCCCCCTGGTCGGCGGCAATGGCTATGCCGGCGGGAGCGTCGGTGCTCGGGTCATCGTCGGTCAGCGCGGCGGCTTGCACGCGCAGGCGGATGTCGGTCTGGCCGATGCGCTGTTCGCTGATGCCGCCGTAGGGATCGACGGCGCTGGCCAGGTGGATGATCGAGACCGTGACTTCGCCGGGCTGCAGGGCGGTGATCAGGCCGTCTTCGCTGAGGCTGGCGATGCTGGCATCAGCGACGATGTAGCGAGTGCCGCTGAACACCGGCGGCGTGGCCGGCATGAGGATGTCGAAGCTCTCGCCGGTCTCCGCGTCGAGGTAGGTTTCCAGCGTTTCCGGCGTGCCGGCAAAGTTTGTCTGGCGCGGCGTGTGGATGTCGATTCGCTGCTCGCTTCCGGGTTCGAGGAGATGGACTTTCAGCTGTCGTGTGTCGCCGGGCATGAGGGTCAGTGTGCCGGGATAGACGTCGGGCTCGATGGGCAGGGTTTCTTCGTCGGCGTAAGCAGTTTCATTTTCGCTGTCGGGGTCGAAGAGCTGTGCCGCGGCGCCCACGTTGATCGCTGCGGCGGCCTGGATCAGGCGGCCATCGACATCGATGCGCTCAAGTATGAGCAGAGCTGGACCGATGCCGGTGGCGTGGATGAGATCGTGCGCGTCATCGACCCGCAGCGGGGGCGGCGAGCTGCCACCGAGGTGCGTCAGATCAGTGGCTCTGAGGGTGAGATAGGCCGGGTCGGTGATGGCGACTGCACGCTCGTCCGTGAAGTCGGCGATCGCTTGGAGGCGAGCGAACTGGCCACTGAGCAGCGCTGGCAGCGGTGCGAGATGAAGCTGCAGCAGCCTTGCATCGCTGATATTGATCGACAACTCGATCGGTGCGCCGGCGGCGAAGCCGTCGTCGGCCTGTAGCGTCAGGGTCGCGACGCCGCTGTAGCCGGCTTCCGGGGTGAAGCTGACTTCCTGGCCGCTGGCTTCGAGCCGGGCACTGCCGTGAGTGCTGCCGAGAATGCGCCAGAAGAGCGCATCGCCTTCGAGGTCTTCGGCGATGTCGCTCAGGGCGCCTCGCGTGCTCAGGCCGGTATGGGTCTTGAGCGTATTCGGAGTTATCGGAGTTGTGGGAGTTGTGGGAGCGCCATTCGCGGTGTTGCTTGCCGTGGGCGCCTGGTTGGCCTTGAAGCCGCTGTTGGCGACGAGGAGCTGGCGGTCGGCGCTGCCGATCCGGCCGTCGCCGTCGATGTCGCCCAGTGGATCCTGGGTGGCGGCGGCTTGCTCCCAGGCCTGGCTGTCGGCGGCGTCGACGCGGCCGTCGCGGTCGAGATCGCCGGCGACGCTGAGGCGCAGCTGTGCCGCGCCGCTGCCGCTAAGGCGAATCAGCTTGCTGCCGGCTTCGCCGACGCGCAAGAGCTGGGTGACTTTGCCGTTTGCGGTGCTGCTGCCGAGCATCTGGGCTCCGACGACTTCGAGCTGGCTGTCGGCGGGAAGCCTCGTTTCGAGCGCCAGGATCACGGCGCCCTGGGCGCCTGGGGTATGGATTGTCGACGCGATTTCACTCTCGCGCACGCTGAAGGCGAGGCTGACAACCTGATCGGCCCTCAACTCGCCGGCCCAGGTGCTGCTGTCGGCCCAGTTCACTATGGCGCCGAGATTGGCGGTGAGCCGGTCGGTGAGCAGCTGCCCGGCAGCGCCGTAGGCGATCGGGGTACCCAGATCGTCGTCATCGAGATGACGGACGAGGATCAGGCGACCGGCGCTGTCGTAGCGGTAGACAATGGCGGTGGTTCCGCCGCTGCCGTCGGGCGCGGTAAGGCGGACGATGCGCCCGGCGCTGTCGCGCTGGAGGTCGACTCGCTCTTCGAAGGTGCCATTGACCGCCACGATGCCGGCGTCCGAGAGCAGCCAGGCTTGGCCGTCGGTGAAGCTGATGCGCTCGATCGTTCCTTGCGCGTCGAGCATATAGCGCGTGCCGTCGGGGGCGGTCAGGGTGTAGGCGCTGGGCACCCAGGGCAGGCCGCTGTCGCGCTCGTAGAGGCGGTCCCCCTGGCGCTGGAGATTGTCCGCGCCGCTGTGCTCGAGGTCGGCGTGTGCCTGCAGCGTCCAGCCCCGGTCACTGCTGAATGAGGGCCGCCAGGCCTGCGGTGCGCCGGCTTCGTCGCCCAGGCGCTCGTTTTTCGCGCCGAGGGTGAAGGAAAGCTGGGCCAGGCCGGCGTCGGCATCCGCGCGGTCGGCCGGAATGCTCAGCCAGACGCGCGCGCCCAGCGACCACGGCGCGATTGCGCCATTGGCCAGGCTTGTGGGCTGGTCGCTGCTCAGCTGGCTGGCGAGCAGCGGCAGCGTCCAGTTGCCGAAGTCGCCGCGCTTGTCTGCCGGCGTGCCGTCGCGCGGCGGTTCGCGCCAGTGGCGGGCGAAGGCCAGGCTGTGGCCGGCGAGGGTCAGCGTGGCGTCGGCCTGGCTGTGGCTGGTGAAAGTCTTGTGGGCGCTGTCGATGATCAGTCGGCTGGCGATTTCGCTGCTACGGCCGGCAAGGTCCCAGGCGGTCAGGCGCAGCTGGTAGAGGCCGTTGTCGAGCTTTTGCGGATCGAGGGTGGCCAGGGACAGTGTCTGCGCGACGCTGATCGCTGGCGTTTCGGCCTCGGCCAGCGTTTGCCAGCGATTGCTGCCGAGCGCAGCGATCTGCAGCTGCCAGCCCATGAGTTGCGTTTCGACGATGTTGGCGCTCAGGGCCGTGCTCGCCCGCAGTTCGTAGGGCACGGCATCGGCGCTGGCGGCAGACATCGCGCCGCTCCACGCGAGTTGCGGCGCGGCGGTATCGGCCGGATCCTTGATGCGCAGGGTCTGCGAGTGGCTGGCGCTGAAGCCGTCGCGGTCGGTGGCGATGACGCGTATTTCGATCAGCCCCGGCTGGCTGGCGCGGAGCCTGATGCGGCCGGCACTGTCCAGCGCCACGCTCTGCCAGTTCGCCGGGTCGCTTCCGGAATCGACCGCCGGGCCGCGCACGGCCACCGCGAGCTGCGCGATGCCGCTCCAGGCGTCGGCGCGAACGCTCGCCAGGATCGTTTGCCCGGGCAGCGCCGGGGTAGCCGGAGTCGTCGAGACCAGGATCTTCGGCGCATTGGCCGTCGCTTCGGCGACGACGCGCAGGGTGAACACCGCCGACGCCGTGCGGTTGCGGGCCTGGCCGTCGCTGACCGTGGCGCCGACCACGAAGTCGCCGACCTGCCCCGCCCCTGGGGTCCAGATCAGGCGCTGGCTGTCGGCGTCGTAGTGGGCGCCTTCGGGAAGACCGCTGAAGCTGATCGCCAGTGCTGCGCTCTGGGTGGCGCCGTCGGGGTCGCTGAGCGAAATGCCGTCGCTGGCGCTGCCGAAGACCACCGGCAGGCTCAGCGTGTCGCCGATGAGCACGGCGTGATTGCCGACGCTGATCTGCGGTCGCCGATTGACGTCGAAGACGCGTAGCTGAACGCTCTGCGTGCTGATTGAATTGTCGGCGCCGCGACCGTCGTTGGCGCGGAAGTTCAAGGTGTAGGAGCGGCTGTCGCCGCTGCTGTTGTCGACGACGTTTTCCGGCGTCCATTCGAAGCGGCCATTGGAGGCGTTGAACGAGACGCCGGGCGGGGTTTCCTGGTCATGAACCAGGCTCAGCTGCACGGCGTCGCGATCGGCGTCGGCGGCGACGACGGTGAACGCCAGGGTTTCGCCTTCGTTGATCAGCTGTAGCGGCATCGGCAGGATGCGCGGTGCCTGGTTGGCGTTGGCGACGACGATCTCGATGTCGCGGCTAAGGGTCGCCATGCCGTCGTTGGCGCTGACGTTGAAGCGCCAGTGCCCGGGGCGTACTGCGCCGGGGTCGGGGTCACTACCGTCCTGCGCGGCGAAGAGATCGGGCGTCCAGTCGAAGGCGGCGCGCGGGCCGTCGGCGCTGAAGCGCATGCCGCGCGGCAGGCCGGCGACGCGCCAGTGCAGGGCATCGGCGTCGCTGTCCTGCGCGAAAACTTCGAGCGCCAGTGCTTGCCCTTCGCGCGCATTGATTTGCAGCGCGGAGGCGTCGCCGGATGCGCTGCTGCTGTCGGCGAGCGGCTGGCCATTGACCAGCACGCCGAGTAATTCGGGCGCCGCGTTTTCAGCGCGCACGAGGATGCGCAGGGGGTGCCGGCTTACGTTCGGCAGCGGCTGTTCGGGATTGCCGAAGCCGCCGTCCTGTGGCGGCAGGCCGCTGTCGGTGACGATCAGCTCGATGTCGCGGCTGCCCAGGTCGTCGGCGCTCGGCGTCCAGCGCAGCGTTGCCAGCCCGTACTGGCTGGCCGGAATCAACTCGGCGCCGAGCGGCAGGCCCGTGCTTGTCCAGGTGAGCGGATCCTGGTCGAGGTCGCTGGCGATGATGGCCACCGACAGCGGCTGGCCGACCAACGCGACCACCTGCTGTGGCGCGGCGATTCGTGGCGCTTCGCTGAGGCTGCGCACGCTGAGGACGAAGGATCGCGCTTCGCTGAGCACCTCTGTGGCCCTGCCATCGCCGTCGTCGCTGGCGGTGATGGTGAGCGTGTAGTCGCCGCGGTCGCCCGCGCCCGGGGCGAAGCGGATGCTGCCGCGCAGTTGCGCAGCGGATGGGTCATCGTCCGGGCCTGTGGCGGCCGGTGGCAACTGGGTGTAGCTGGCAAAGCGCGGCAAGCCGCTGATGCTGATGGCGATTGGATTGCCGTCGAGGTCGCGGACGCTGAAGGGGATTTCGAGCACGCTGCCGGCGTCCACGAAGGCATTGCCGAGGTCGCCGATCTGCGGCGCGCGGTTGGCGTTGCTGACGACGATCGGCAGCGTCATCTGGCTCAGCGCCGGCATTCCGGTGCCGTCGCCGTCGTCGGTGGCGGTGACCACGACGCTGTAGGTGCCGGCCTGGGTGTCGTTCGGCGTCCACAATATTTCCATTGTCTCGGCATCGAAAATGGCACCTGCCGGCAGGCCGCTGAGCTGGTAGCTGATCGTCGGCGCAGCGCTTTCCGGGCCAATTTCCGGGCCGATCGCTTCGCTGCCCGGACGCATGCGGAGGCGCGGCTCGAAAGCCGGGTTGTCGGGATCGAAGGCGAAGACGCTGATGCGTAGCGGCTGGCCTTCGAGCACGCGCCAGGTTTCGGGCGCGGCGAAGACGGGGGCGCCGTTGGCGTTGGCGACGTTCAGGACGAGTTCGCGGCCGACGACGCTGCGCTTCGTTTGCCCAGAAGGCGATGTCCAGGTGGCGACGACGCTGATCGGGACGCGGTAAGTGCCGTGCTGGTCGAAGCCCGGAGTCCAGGCGAATCGGCCGCTCTGCGCGTCGAGTGTCGCACCGCCGGGCAGCCAGCGTGCGCCATACTCGAGGCTGAGCGTCGTGCCGTCGGCCTGCGCCTGCCCGGCGATCATGCCGGGGACGCTGGCGGCCAGCTGCAGTGCCCAGGCCTCGCCCTCGCGCAGGCTTTGCGCGGCAACGGCGGCCAGCACCGGCTGCGCGTAGGCCTGGTCGACGGTGATCGTGAACGTACTGCTGGAGCGGGTCTTGCCGTCGCTGGCGATGACCGTGACGGCCTCCCATACGCCGGCCTGATCGTAGCCGGGCGTCCAGCTCAGCACACTGCTGGCGGCGTCGAAGACGGCGCCGTACGGCAGATTGCGCATTGCCAGGGTCACCCGGTCGCCGTCGGCGTCGGCGGCAAGCAAGGGCAGGGACAGGCTTTCCCCTTCGGCGATGCTGAGGTCGTAAGCGCCTTCGATCACCGGCGCACGATTGCCGCCGATCACCGGCAGCAGGAATTCGCGCAGCGCGACGCCGCCGCGGCCGTCCTCGACGCGCACGACGAGTCGCGTGCTGGCGTCGGCGCTGGCAGGAGGCGTCCAGCGCAGGGTGGCGATGGCGTGCGAACCTTGCTCGGAAGAGGTCAGTTCGGCCACTGGCGTCAGCGTGACCCCGACGGGCGCTTCGACGAGCTGCCACCAGAAGCGCGTGCCGTCGGCGTCGATCGCTTCGAGCGTCGCGCTCCATTCTTCGCCGACGCTGGCCGGCGTTAGCCGCTCGCCGTCGAGCTCGTCGGCGACAGCCAGGGTCGGCGGCAGATTCTCCTGCGGGAAAGCGTAGACGCCGTGCCCGAAGTTGCCCTTGAGCAGCTCGACCAGGCCGGCGCGCGGCGCCAGTTCGCTGGCCGGCGTGACGCGAACGGTCTGCCCAGCGATGCTTGCGCCGACGGCGAGACGGCCACCAAGCGCCTGCAGCGCCGCGCTGAGGTCGATGGTCCACAGCTCGGAGTGCTGTTGGCCATGTCCGGATTGTTCAGATGGCGCTTCCGCTGCCGCTTGGGCGCCGGCAATGGCCTCGGTGAAGTAGCGGCCGGCGTCGAGCAGCAGAAGCAGGGGCCCTCTGATTTCGTCGTTGCCGACATTGGTGACGCTGACCTCGTAGCTGATCTCACCGCTGGCGCGGTTGGCGCGGGTGTTGCTGAAGTCGAGCTGCAGCCGGCTGCTCATGTCGGCGAGGGCGGTGAAACGGCTCGCATAGCCGCTTGCCAGCGGCGTCTCGCTTGCGCTCTGCAGGCTGGCAGCGATGTCGATCTGGTATTCACCGGCCGAGAGTCCGCTGACCTCGAGCCAGGCGGTACGGCTCGACGCCTCCCAGCGAACGGTATCCGGATGGATTGAGCTGCCGGCGCTGCTGCCTGGCGCGCTCAATGCGCTCAGCGTGAAGTTGGCCGGGTTGAGTACACTGCGGGCGTCCGCCGCAGCAGCAGAGCCGTCGGCCATCGCGCCCAGCCACATCGCCTGGTCGAAGACGACGCCGATCTGCTTGAGCGGCAGCGGCAGCAGCGCACCGTCGGGGACGGTGATCGCCTGCACGAGCGGTGCACGATAGCGGGAGATCTCGTCAATGCGCGTCGTCTGGGCGATCAGGATGCGCCCGTCTGCGGTGGCGACGACGCTCGCGCCACGGCTGCCGCCGCTGGCGACCTGCAGCGCTCGCCGACTGTCGAGTTCGATCATCCACAGTGGCGACTGCTGCGGCCTGCTCGTGGTTTCCGTGTTGCTGGCGGCGCCCGCAGCAACGGCGCGCTGGCGCAGCTTGTTCGAGGCGAAAAGGAGCCCGTCGAGGGCTGTCCCGGCGGCGCCAAAGGCGATGCTGTCGACCACGCCGGCGAGTCGGTATTCGAGTTCGGCGCGCCCGGCCGAGCGGCCGTCGAGCGGGAAACTGACGATCTCGCTGCTGGCCTGCAACTGCGCGGCAGTGATCTCGCCGCCGCTCCATTTCACCGCCCATAGACGGCCGTCGGCGGCGAAGGCGAGGTCGCCGACGCGCTGATTGCTGAAGTGCCGCCAGGCGCGGCTGCGATCGCTTTCGCCGGGGTCGAAGATCTCGATGCCATTGCCCGACGAGACGTAGATCCGGCCGCTGCCCGGGTCGATGGCCAGCGCATGCGTCAGCGGATCGCCGCCCGGGCCGCTATGGCGTTCGATGACTTGGCCGCTCGCCAGGTCGACCTGCAGGAGCTCGGCGCCGGTGGTCAGCCAGAGCTGGCCGAGGCGGTCGACGGCCATGTCGAGGATCGGCGCGTCGAGGGTGAACAGCGGTGTCAGGCGTGGGTTCGTGTCGGCGTTGCTGGCGGCAGTGGTCGCGTACGTCGCCTCGGTGGCAGCGGCGGCAGTGCCGGCCTCGCCGTTCCTGCCGAGGTGGAAAACCTGGTTGCGCTCGCGGCCGGCGCTGGCCAGGAAGCTGTGATCCGGCAGCTCGAGCAGCGCCTGGGCGCCGATATCGGCATCGCTGGCGGTATAACCGCCGGCAAAGCCGCGCAGGCTGAAGGGAGCGAGTACCGACCGCAGATCGCTGCTCTGGCTGCTGGCGACTTGCCCGGGCAGCAAGCGTGAGGCCTCGGCGAACAGTGCATTGGCGGGGTAGCTGCGGTCGGCCGTTGCCAACGGCAGCTCGGGCGTCGTCTGCAGCGACTCATTGACGCCGATGGCGTCGAGGACTTCCTGGCGTGCGCCGTCGTCGGGTAGCACCGCCCTGGCGACCGAGGCGGCCTCGCGGTTGCCGGCGCGGTCGGTGGCGACGGCGAGGAACTCATAGCGCTTACCGGCGCTGCCGGTGAAGATCGCCTGGCCGATCGTCGGCTCGACCTGGCGTTGCCAGATGCGGAAGTCGCTGCCGTCTTCGGCGACGTAGAGGGTCACCGACTTGACGCCACTGGTGCCGCCACCACCGGCGAATTCAGCGCCTGCCGTGCTGGGCGCGATTGATGTCATCAATGTGTCTGCGGCCTGCCAACGGACGTCGAAAGTCGGCGCGCCGAGCGCGTTATCGCCGAGGACGCTTACCGCCAGCGTCGTGCGCGGCGCGTCGGCGTCGAGTTTGACGACGCTGGGCGCGCTGTCGATGGGCGGCGCCTGGTCGATGAACAGCCGCGCGCTGGTCGCGATGTCGACGCCGGAAAGCGCGCCGTCGTGGGCGCTGACGGAGTAGCTCAGCGAGGCGCGCTGTGGCGCACGGCTGTCGCTCGGCTCGCCAGTCGCAGCTGCGAGCAGGCCGCGCGTGGCATGGTGCAGGACTTCGCCGGTCTGCGGGTCGATGGCCTGCAACAGCCAGGTGGCGGTACGCGTCGCGACATCGATGCCGGCGCTGACGCGCAGCACGAAGCCCTTGCTGCCGCTGAAATCGAAGTCGCCCTGGAAGCTGGCCTTGCCGGCCGGCAGGTGTACATTGATGTCGCCGAGTTTCAGGTCGCCGAGCCGGAAGGCGCGTGCGTCGAGGCTGGCGTCCAGTTGCGTCAGCACGCGCAGTTGCCCAGCCGGCGCGCCGTCCGGCATGCTGAAGTCAAGGGTGTAAGGTAGCGGCGTTCCGCCGGGGACGTAGCTGTTGCCGTCACTGCCAAGCGCCGCTTGCGGTCCGCGCACGCTGAGCAGGCCCGCGCTCGCAGAGTCGCTGGCCGCCTGCTGCAGGTAGCGCGTGAGGTCGAGCGTCTGCCCGGGGACTGGGTTGAACTCGGCGTCGAGGACGCCGATGTGGCGCAGGTATTCGAGTTCGCCAAGGCCGCCGGCAAAGACATTGAAGTTGATGAAGTGCGTGGCCTGCGACGCCTGTCGGTCGTAGTCCACAGGCTCGGCCAGCCTTGGCACCGGGATCTCGACGAAGCCGGCGAGATCCTGCCGGTATTCCTCGTAGTCGACCGGCGCGATCGCGGCCTGCGGATCGCCAGCGAAAGTGGCGGTATCGCCATACCATTTCTGCACGGTGGCAAAGAAGCCGAGCAGGTCGCCCTGGGTGCGATAGGCGTCGCCGCCGCGGGCGAGCAGGATGCCGCTGGCCAGCGTGCTGTTCAGGCTGACGACCTTGGGGTGGCTGCGGATCGGCGGCGCTTCGTCGATCGGGCGCAGCAGGCCGGCCGCTTCGAGTGCGCCAAGCCAGCCGACGACCCATTGCCCGGGGTCGGCGGCGAGCGCCGCGAGACTGGCCGCTGCGGTCGCGTCGGCGAGGATCGCGGCGCGCAGCCTGCCGGCGTGTTCGAGCTGTTCGGCGACGAATTCGTCACGCGTCAGCGGCGTTGCCGCGCCGGCGATGTCGAAGCGGAATGGCATGGCCAGCTTTTCGATTTTCAGCAGGTGTTCGTCGGGGTTCTTGGCGAGGAACTTCCTGGCCAGGCCGTCGGCAATGCGGTCGAGGTCGTGCACGCCGCCGTCGAGCAGTCCCTGTTCCTGCCATTCCGGGCGCAGCGCATAGAGCTTGTCGCGCAAGCCCTCGAAGTCGTAGGCCAGCCATTCGGCAAGGCCGGGATAGGTTTGCACGTTGAAGCTCATGCCGACGTAGCCGCCAGCCGCCACGTCGAGGGCGTAGCCGGGCAGCAGATTGACGCCGTTGGTGTTGAGCGCGCCGTCGAGGCTGGCCCAGGGGATGTCCGGGCGCCCCGTGCCGCTGCTCGGCGTCGGGCCGTAGGTCTGGGTGTTGCCGGCCGTGTCCAGGCTGACGCCGTCGGGGCGGCCGCCGACATTGCTGCCGACGATCAGGTAGGGCAGCGCAATGCCATTGAGCACTTCCTCGCTGTAGCCCATTTCGGGGACGCCGAGGTCGAAGCGCACGTAAGGGGTGTCGACGTTGCTCAGGCTCTGCAGCGAGACGCTGTACAGGCCGTTTTCACCGGGAGTCAGGGTGCGCGGGCCGCCGATGCCGATGCTCACATCGGCTTCGATGCTCCGTTCGACGAGGAAGCGCTGCGCCTCGGTGACGCGTTGGCCATCGGGATTGATGACGCTCAGGTCGTAGAGCCCGAGTGGCACGTCGCGCAGGTCGAAGATCGCCCGGATGCGCGTCGCGTCGAGGACCTGCCAGCGCTCGGGTTCGAGCTCATGGACGCCAGGTCGGCTCAGTTTGACGAGGGCGCCAGGCTTGAAGTGGGCGCCTTCGATGTCGACGCTGACCCACAGCGGTGACTGGTTGACCGGGTTGCCACCGTTGTCGGTACTGCCGCTGCCGCCCTGGTCCGGGCTGATGCGCGTGATCGACAGCGGCAGCAGATCGGCGCGCAGCGTCACCGGGGTGTTGGCGGCGCCCTGTCGCGAGCGCAGCAGCACATAGTAGTCGCCGGCCCGGGTGCTCGGCAGCCAGACTTCCTGGTTCGCCGAGAGCGGTCGCTCGTAGGCCGCGTCGAAGGCGTAGCTGCCGGGCAGGTCGCCGTAACGCAGGTAGAGCTCGTTGCTGGCTTCGTAGCCTACCGTCTCGGCGTTGACATCGAGGCTGACGCGCAGCGTTTCACCGGCGGCGACGGCGACCTTGTAGAGGCGCGCCTGGCCCGGCGAGAGCGTCGTCTGCAGCGGCGTGCCGACCTGCATTTCGGGGACACTGACCTGCAGGGTGCCGCCGGAGGCGCTGCGGTTGTTGGCTTCGCCGGGCGGCAGGCTGGGGCCTGCGATGCCGTCACTAATACTGCCTTCGTCGCCCTCAAATACCTCGTCGTACAGGTCGGGGCGCACGATCACGCGCCAGCTGCCGTCCTTGAGCGCTGGCAGCGAGGCGCTCAGCGTGCCGGTGTAGCTGGCCTTGCCCGCCAGGCCGGTAGCGCCACTGTCGTGGTCCAGTTTGCCGAGCAGCTGATCGCCGAGGTCCCATTGGTTGTCGGCGGAAAGGTAGATGGCGTCGGTCCAGCGTCCCCAGGCAGCATTGCTCGACTGATTGGTGATGCTGAAGTCGATACGAATCGCCTCGCCGACGCTGGCGCTGGTGGGCATGATGACATTGGTGACGACCAGGTCGGCCGGTGGCGGAACCTCGATCAGCAGCGGTTGCATGGCTGCCAGCGCGTTGTTCTGTTCGCCGCCGAACTCGCGCAGCCTGCCGAACTCGCCGCCACCCCAGGCGCCTGCCGGGTCGCTGATCACGAAGACGTACCAGGGGCCGTGCATTTCCGGTGGTGTGCTGACCCTCAGGCTGGCCTCGTAGCTGCCGCCGGCGGCGAGGCCGCCGGAATGCTCGCGGTAGCCCAGATAGCGGTCCTGCTTGAGGTCCAGGAAACGGTCGCGCGACAGGTAGACCAGGTCGTACCAGCGGCCCTGGTCGGCGGGCGTGTCGCCGCCGCCATTGACGACGCGGTAGCCGACGCTGAAAGTCTGGCCGGCGATGACCCGCTCGGGAGCGCGCACTTCGGCGAGCTGCAGGTCGGGTGGCGTGGCCAGGCTGATCGCCAGCGGCGTCGAGGCCAGGTTGTTGCCTTCGTCGGCGAATTCGCGGATCTTGCCGGCGGCATCGCCAAAGCGAGCCAGCGGCGGCAAGCCGTCGCGGATGCTGCTCGCTTGGCTGGAGTATCGGTCGGCGAAGATCGCGCTGTCGGTGTTCACCAGGATGTGGAAATCGCCGCTGATCGATGCCGGCAGAGTGGTGGTGAGCGACGCGGTGTAGGACTCGCCGGGGCGCAGAGGCTTGGCCTGGCCGTTGTCGTTCAGCTGCACGGCGTAGCTCTGCAGAGCGTGGTCCGAGTAATCGAGCGAGGCGTCGCGTGAGAGGTAGATGCCATCGACCCAGCTGTTGCTGCGCGTCTCACGGCTGCCGCGATTGCTCACCGTCCAGCTGATCGTCAGCGGCTGTCCGGAGAAGGCTTCGCCTTGTCCCTCGGCCAGCGCCAGGCGGATGTTGTCGACCTGCAGATCCGGCTCGCGATAAGTGATGGCCAGGCTGCCGCGGCCGACGTTGTTGTCGTTACGCAGACCTTCGAAGACGCTGCCCGGCCTGGGGTTCGCCGCGCTCGCCTGGTTCGCACCGGCATACCAGGCGCTGCTGCCGGCAAGGCTGCCTCCGGACGACAACTCCGAGCGCGCCCGGCGCATGCCCGGATTGGCGACATCGCTTTCGGCGTCGGTGATCACGTAGACGTAGTACTCGCCGTCGGCACCGACCGGCAAGCGCAGCCTGGCCGTACCGGTATAGCTGGCGTTGCTGGCGAGGCCGCCGACGTTGGCGTGCACGACGCTGCCCAGCGGGATGGCCCGCTCGGCGATGAACGACGGGTCGCGGCTGAGGTAGAGGGTGTCCACCCAGCTGCGCGTGCCCGACCACACCGGGGCGCCGAAGTTGGTGACCGTCCAGGTCAGCGTCGTTTCCTCGCCCGAGAAGTGGCGAGGATTGTCCGTATCGCCTGCGTCGTCGGGCTGCGCACGCACTTCGCTGACGCGCAGGTCGGCGGCTTCGGCGCTGAGCTGGGAAGCGCTGGCGCGGGCGTTGTTGCTTTCGTCCGCCTCGGCGACGTGGCGGCCGCTGTCGGTACGCACGATCAGGTAGCGCCCCTTGATCCACGGTGCGAGTTGCAGCGTCTGGCTGACGCTGTAGCTTTCGCCGAAGCCCAGGCTGCGCGTCTGGGCGTAGTCGGCGAGGTGCCAGATCTCGCTTGCGGCGTCCCAGTCGGCGCTATCAGCCAGGTAGACGGAGTCGGTCCAGCGGCCGTTGAAGGCGTCGCCGCGGTTTTCGACGCGGAAGCTGAAACGGTAGCTCTCGCCGATGGCCACCGTTGCCGGCGCGACGATTTCGCTGACCCGCAGGTCCGGCGGTGTCGTGCCCAGCACGCTGATCGCCCGCGCCTGGTAGTTGTTGTTGTCGATCTGCGTCGGGTCGTCGCTGTTGATGTTCGTCGCCAGCGTGTCTTCGAGAATCACGTCGTAGGTGTCGCTCCAGACGCTGAGGAAATATTCGCCCGAGCGCAGCGCGTCGGGGAGGGTGACGCGGACCGCGCCAAGGTAGCTTTCGCCGACGCCGAGATGACCGACGTGGGTGAAGGAGCCGAGCAGGATGTCGCCCTTGTGCGCACCCGGGCGGCGCTTGTCGCGCGCCAGCCAGATGGTATCGGTCCAGCTGTCGAGGGCCGCCGCTTCGCCGCGCGTCGTCGCGCTGCCACGGTTGCTGACCTGATAGCGGACGTCGATGCGGGCGCCATGCACCGCCTGATCCGGGGCGACGACCTGGCTGGTGACCAGGTCGGCAAACGGCACGGGGTCGACCGTGAAGCGTGCGGCGTAGGCGTTGTTGGCGTCGTTTGGATACTCGTCGAGCTTGAAGTTGCCATCGGCGACGACGATCAGATGGGCCTCGCCTCGGAAGCGTATCGGGATGTCGAGGGGCGCCGTTTCGCTGGCGTAGCTTTCGCCGGGCGCCAGCGCGCCGGCGTTGCCCATGTCGGCAAGGAGGTGATCGTCGCCGCTGAGCTTGCCGTCGAGCGACAGGTAGACCTTGTCGGTCCAGCGGCCGTTGGCCCGGGCCGCACCGAGGTTGCTGATCGTGTAGCGGATGGCGGTCGTCGTGCCGGCAGTTATCTGCTCGGGCACGATGACGCTGGCAACGCGCAGATCGGGGCGCGCATTTAGCGCGATGGCCGTTGTTTCGGCGGCGAGCAGGGTGTTGTTCTGGCGGGCTGCGCCGTGTTCGTAGATCTGCTCACCGCTTGCGCCGAGCCTGGCGTTGGTGATGAGCTTGAGCCGGTAGAGACCTTCGATCCTGCTCGGCAGGCGTAGTTGTTCGCTGCGCGTGTAGCGCATTCCTGCAGCCAGGCTGCGCTGATGGCTGAAGCTGCCGAGGCTGATTGCGCTCCCTGTACCACTGGCCGGCAGCAGCCAGACCGTGTCCACCCAGCTGCCGTTGGCGGCGGCCTCGCCCTGGTTGATGACGCTCCAGGAGACGTCGATCAGCGCGCCTTCCTGTGCGCTGGCCGGGGCGACGATGCTCTCGACCAGCAGGTCGGGCGATGCCGAGAGTTCTACCGGCAGGGCCAGCGAACGGCCGCGGTTGTTGTCGGTGAACACGAACTCGAAGGGGCCGCCGGTGCGCACATTGAGGTAGTGCGTGCCGCTGATGCCCTGCGGAAGTGTCACCTCGAGACTGCGCGCGTAGTGCGCACCCACGGCGAGCTGGCCGATGTGACGGGCATTCCCGAACTGCGCGACGACGCCGCTGCCATCGGCGTTGCGGCTGAGCCAGACCTGGTCCGACCACTCGGCGCTGTCGGTACTGCCGATACCCTTGTTCACCACTTCCCAGTTGACGGTCAAGGGACCGCCGCTGGCTGCCAGTCCCGCCGTGGTGACCGAAGTGACTTGCAGGTCGGCGTAGGCGATCGGCATCACGTCGACCGGTTGTGCGAGGCGCGCGATGTTGTTGGCCTCTGCATGGTTCTCGAAGACCTCGTGGCGCGCATCGCTGACGACGAAGAGGCTGAAACGGCCGCTGCTGCGCGCGGCGAGCTGGATGCTTTCGCTGCGGCTGTAGGACTCGCCCGCCGCCAACGGGCCGTGGTGGCGGTATTCGCCGATGAGCAGGTCGTCGGCATTGCCGAGGATGTCGTCGCGCGAGAGCAGCACGCGATCGCTCCAGCTACTGAAGCGGCCGGCGCCGGTGCCCTGGTTGCTGACCGTCCACGTGACGGTGAGCGTTGCCGGGTCGGCGATCAGCGTTTGCGGCGCGCTGACGTCGCTCACCGCCAGATCGGCGTAGGGCGACAGTGCGACTTGCAGCGGTGCCAGCGAGCGATTGTTGCCGCGTTGGCCATCGCCGATGGCGTTGCCGGCGTCGCTGACGACGATCAGTTCATAGGCGCCGGAAAAGTCGAGCGGCACGAGGATATCGGCGCTTGCGTCGTAGCTGGCGCCACTCGCCAAGGGGCCTTGTCGGACGATTTCGGCGAGTCGCAGCGCTGGGGCCGAGCCATCCGCAGGCGCGAGGAAGACCTGGTCGGTCCAGCTGCCGAGGGCGACGCCGCCCTCGCTGCGTACCCGCCATTCGATACGCAGTGCTTCGCCCGACGAGACCTGCGTCACGGGGTCGAGAATGGCGACCGAGAGATCGACACGGGCGATGCGCAGCGTGGCGCCGGCACGCGCCAGGTTGTTGTTCTCGGCGCCACGTTCATGGATGCTGTCGTCGCTGTCGGTCTTGACCAGCCAGCGCCATTCGCCGTCGGGTAGCGATGTCGGCAGGGTAAAGCTGGCGCTGCGTGCGACACTGCTGCCGGCTGCCAGCACGGCGGTGTTGAAGAGGCTGGCCACTTCGCGCAGCATGCCGGCGCCGTCTTCGAGATAGATGCGATCGCGCCAGGCACCGCTGCTCGCTGCGCCGCCGATGTTGCTCAGGGTGTAACTGACGCTGGCCGAATCTCCTGGCCGCAGGGCGCTGGGTCCGAGTACATCGCTGACCGTCAGGTCGGATGTTGGCGTCAGGCTGATGGACAGGGCGGCGGTGCTCGCGGCGGTGTTGTTGCTGCTGCGGTCGCCTTCGTTGACGCTGCGATTGGCGTTGGTCTCGACGAGCACGAAGTAGTCGCCAGCGAGGTCGCGTGGCAGAATCAGTGTCGCCTGGCCGCGATAGTCCTGTCCCGGTCCGAGGGCGCCGCTGTGGACCAGCGAGCCGGCAAGGACGAGGTCGTCGCTGCTCACATGGGTGTCGGCCGAGAGCAGGATGCGGTCGTTCCACTGGGCGCGATCGCTCGTCGCGTTGCCGAGGTTGAGCACTTGCCAGCTGATCGACACCTCTTCGCCACTGCGCGCCATGGCCGGCGCGTCGACGGTGATGACGCTGAGATCGACGATCGGGGTGAGCAACTCGAAGGGCTCTGCGCTGCCGAGATTGTCCGCACCCGGGTCGGGTTCGGCTTCGCTGGCGCTGTCGGTACGGATGCCCAGGGTGTAAGGACCGGCGCTGCGCAGTGGCATCCTTTGCGAGACGTTTTGCGTGTAGCTTTCGCCGACGCCCAGCCCGCCCTCATGTCGGAAACTGCCGATCACCAGGTCGTCGCCATTGCCGATGATGGCGTCGCTGCTGAGAATGATCTGGTCGTTCCAGCCGCCTGCGGCGTCCACCGCGCCGTGGTTGGTGACGCTCCAGCTGACTTCGGCGAACTCGCCGCCGACGATGCGCTGTGGCGCATGGGCGCTTTCCAGGCGCAGGTCGGGATAGTCCCTGCTCGCCGAGTTAAACGTGACGCTGGCGCTGTTGTTGCTCTCGGCGTCGCCCAGCAAGTTGTGCTCGAAGACTGCGCCGACCCCGTTCTGACTCTGATCGCTGATCAGGGTGATTTCGACGCGGCCGCTGCCCTTGCGCCCCTCCGGCAGGCTGAAATAGAAATGCCTTTGGCGCTGCTGACCAGGGAGCAGCGGGCCAGCGGGCTGTCCGTCGACGCTGGCCTGCGGATCGAAAGCCAGATGCGTGTCGAGCATGACGACATCGGCATCGACGTTGCGCACCCGGATGCGTTCCTTGAAGACAGCGTCGGTGGCGCTGGCGCCTTCGTTGCGTACTTCCCAGGCAAGCGTCAGCGGCGCACCGGCGTGGATGCCGCCCGCATCGGCCGCCTCGACACGCAAGTTCCCGGGCAGCAGGTCCGGGCCAGTGACACGCAGCAGTTCCGCGCGGTTGTTGATCTCGGCGTTGCCGGCGGGATTGGCTTCGGCGAGCTGCGCGCCGGCATCGACGATCACCCGCAGCGCAAAGCGCCCGGCAGCGGCGGCGCCGCTGGGCCAGGTGAACTGGGCGCTGCGCGAACGGCTGGCGCCGGCGGCGAGAGGGCCGTCGCTGGCCAGGTCGACGCTGGCGAGCACGGCCTGGCTATCGGCATTGAGCAGTTGCAGGCTTTCGCTCCATGGCTGCTCGGTAGCCTTGTTGCCCTGGTTGCTCGTCAGCCAGTGGGCGGTGACGGTTTCGCCGGGCTGTAGGGCGCCTTCCGGGTTCAGCGTCAGCTCGTCGACGACCAGGTCGACATGAGGCGCGAGCTGCACATGCAGCGGCGCGGCAAAGCGATTGTTGCTGCGGCTGCGCTCGGCGAGCTGCGCGTCGGCGTCGCTGACGATGAGCAGTTCGTAGTCGCCGATGAAGTCGACCGGAACGAGCAGATCTGCGCTGCCCAGGTAGCTGGCGCCGGCGTCGACAGGGCCGCTGTGCGAACGCTCGGCGGAGAGGAGCGAAACGCCGTCGCGGGTCAAACTGACGCGGTCGCTCCATGTGCCGAGCGTTGCTGCGCCGAGGTTCTGCACCTGCCATTCGAGGTGCAGGGTCGCGCCGGACTGCTGCTGGCCGGGATAATCGACCTGGGTGATGGCGAGGTCGCTACGCACGATGCGCACGGCTGCTGCCGAGGTGGCGCGGTTGTTGTCTGTGGTGAGCTCGTCGATGCGGTCGTCGCTATCGGCAATGACCAGCCAGCGGAATTCGCCTTCGGCCGTCGCCGTCGGCAGCGTGAAACTTACGCTGCGCGACTCCGCGGCCCCGGCAGCGAGCGGCTCGGAGTTGAGCACGCTCGCGACCTCGCGCAGCCCGGCTGCACCCTGGTCGAGGTAGATGCGGTCACGCCAGGAAATGCTGACCGTGTTGGCAGGGTGGGCAGTGCCGATGGCCGCGCTTCCGACATTGCGGGTACGGTAGCTGACGCTGGCGCTCTCGCCCGGGCGCAGAATCGTCGGTCCGACGACTTCGCTGACTGCCAGATCTCCGACCGGTGTCTGCTCGATGCGTAGCGGCGTCGTGCTGGCAGCGCGGTTGTTGGCAGTGTGGCCGTTCTCGGCGACCCTGCGGCCGGCGTCGCTGTCAAGGAGAACGAAGTAGCGGCCACTGAGGACGCCCGGCAGCGTCACGGTGAACTCGCCGAGATAGCTTTCTCCTGGCGCCAGCGTGCCGGCATGGGGAACATTGGCCACGACGATGTCGCCGCTGTCGACCGTGGCGTCGGACGAGAGCAGCAGGCGATCGTGCCACAGCGCCAGATCGCTGTTGGCATTGCCCTCGTTGCGTACGCGCCAGCGGATGTCGGCGCTTGCGCCGCTGCCGGCGAACTCGGGCGCCGTGACTTCGACGACGCTGAGGTCGGCGGCGGGAAGCTGGAGATGGAAGGCTGCGCTGGCGCTGTTGTCGGCGCGCGTATCGGGTTCGATCGTTTCCTGGTCGGCGTCCGTGCGCAGCGCGAGGAACACCGATCCCTGGGCGATGAACGGCAGGGCCAGCGTGGCGCTGCGCGCGTAGCTCTCGCCAATCTGCAGGCCACCGCTGTGCCGGAAGCTGCCGACAAGGATGTCGTCGCCATTGCCGATGACCGTATCGCGGCTGATGATGAGCTGGTCGTTCCAGTCGCCCTCGGCGTCGGCGCTGCCGCGGTTGGCGACCTGCCAGTCGATGCTGATCTGCGTGCCGGAGATGCCTGTCGCCGGCGCGGTAAAGGATTCGATTTGCAGATCGGCGTAGGCCGAGCTCGCCGAAAGCAGTTGCACGCTGGCGCTGTTGTTGCTCTCGGCGTCGGCCGCGAGGGCGGCGGCAGTGCTTTCGAAAAGGACACCGAGACCGCTGCGGTCCTGGTCGAGGCTGACGCGGATTTCGAGCGTGCCAACCGCGCGCATACCGTCCGGAAGGCGAAAACTGAAGCTTTGCTCGCGGTACTCGCCGGGAGCGATAGCACCAGGCGGCTGGCACACCGTGGCGGCGAGCGGGTTGTAGGGGACGCTGAGATCGAGCAGTCGCTGGGCGCTGTCAAGGTTCGTGATCTCGATACGTTCGGGAAATTCGCCGACGGTCGAGTTACGGCCGACGTTCCAGCTTTCCCAATGGACGCTCACCATGCCGCCGGCCTGAACGTCGGCGTTATCGATACCCACCACGCGCAGGTTTCTGATCTCCAGATCAGGGCCGACGACTTGGATCAGTTCAGCCGGCTGGGCGTGCTGAGCAGCGTCGGTGCTGTTGGCCGTGGCCACTATGGGCACGACGCGCAGCAGGAAGCGTCCCGCGGCGGCGCGGCCGCTCGGCCAGATCAGGCTCGCGCTGCGGTCGCGGCTGGCGTCGATGGCCAGTGGCTCTGCGCTCGCCAGATCGTCCACGGTGAGGCTGGCGACCAGTTCGCGGGTGCTCAGGTTGCGCAACTCCAGGCGTTCGCGCCAACCGGGCGCGGCGGCGAGCTGGCCACGGTTGGTGGTTTGCCAGCTGACCCGGACTTCGGCGCCGGGGTCGAAAATGCTGTCCGCGGCGAAGGCGAGATTTTCGATATGCAGTTCGCTGGCCGGCGCCCGGACGACATCGATCTCGATGGAGCGGGCGTTGTTGCCTTCATTGACGCCGCCGACGCTGCTTTCGTGGATGACATTGTCGGCATCGGCGATGACCGTTAGCCGCAGCCGACCGGCAGCGCTGTCGTCGCCAGGCAGGGTCAGGCTGTGGCGGCGGTTGCGTGTGTCGCCGACGGCAATCGCGCCATTGGCTGGCGCGGCGGCATCGTAGGGGACGTAGGCATCGGCGACGACGCGGCCGCTGTCGAGATTACGCACGACGATGCGCTCGTGCCAGTTGCCGGTGGTCGGTTCGCTGCCACGGTTTTCGAGCTGCCACTCGAGGATGATGGCCTGGCCGGTGCGCAGCGGCTCGCTCTCGTCCACACGGACGCTACTGACGGTGAGATCAGGCGCGGCTCTGCTGCGGAGGAAATCGTCGAAAGTCTGTGTGCTGACCGGCGCTACCAGGCCGAGGCTGAAGGAAATCGGCAGCACGGCGTCTGCGGCTGCACTGGCGCCATCGATCACCAGCGTATAGCGGCCGCTAACCAGGAGTTGCGGCGTTTCCTGGTCGACGCCACGAAGGCTGTGCCGGTAGATGAGCTGTCCGGACGGGCTTTCCACATGGTCGAAGGCGACGCTTGCCACGCCCATTGCGCTGCGCTGGAAAACTGTCCGCCCAAGCGGGTCGAGAAGCTTCCACTGCGCAACGGCGCGCGCCGCGCCCGAGCTTGACGTGCTGCTGGCGTCGTGCACATTGAAGAAGTAGCGCTCGCCGGCGCGCGCCTGGAATCGGAAAGTCTCGCTGCCAGCCTCCGGCGCGGTGCTGATCACCGTTGGCGTGTCACGCGCCAGCAGAGGGCTGTCGTTGAGCATGAGCACGCGGAAGCTGCAGCTTTCCGGCGTGCCGCCGAAGTTGCGGAGCACCAGCGTGTAATCGCCAGCGGCGAGCTCGCCGGAACGATAGCGAGCGTGGTTGATCCTGCTGGCGTAGGTGCCGGTGTCGGGGTCCAGCATGCGTCGCGAGAAGAGCAGTACGCCCGCAGGATCGAGGAGTTGCCACCACAGATTCGCACCGCTGCTCAGGTTGTCGAAGGCGAGGACGCTGGGCTGCTCGAGGTGCAGGGTGTAGCGTGTGCTGCTATTGCTGGCGACCGTGCGGTCAACCGGGCTGCCAAATACGAAAGGCAGCGCGTTACTGGCAGTAGCCGGCGGGGTGCGCAGCGTGAAGGTGTAGGGTCGACCGCTGCTGGTGTCGGCAGCGCCGTCGATCAACAGCAGGTATTCGCCGGCCGCCAGCGCGAGCTGGGGGCCCTGGCTTCTGGCGTCGCCATCGGCTTGCTGTACGCCATCGGCCGAGAGCAGCCGCCAACGCAGAGCGCTGGCCGAACTCGCGTCGCCGTCGAAGACGAAGCTGCGGCCTTCGGGGATGCTGAATCGATAGCTGTCGAGGACGCGGCCAGCAGACAGGCTGCCACTGGTCGGGGCGCCCGGGAGCAGGCGCGCCGCTTCCCCAAGTGGGTCGGTCTTACTGAGCGCGAAGCGCAGCTGTCTGGCCGCCAGCCCGCCGGAGAGATCATGCAGTTCGAGGATGTAGCTTCCTGCCGCGGGGAGCTTGATCGCGCGCGGCGCAGTGTTGGCGGGGGCCGAGCTGTCGGCGGCATACACTTGCCAGCCGGCGGCACTACGGACCTCGATGTGGGCGGCGAAGTGCGCACTCAGTGGGCTCAGCCAGAGTGTTGCGGCGTCGCTGGTCGTGAAGCGGTAGGCGAGGCTGCCGCCCGCGGCGAGCGTCGTACTGACGATATTGTTCAACGCCAGCGACCGCGCAAATTCTTCACTGCTCGAGACGCTGAAGGCGAAGTGGCGGTAGCTTGCGCCATCGCCACTTCCGGTTTCGCTGCCATCCGCGCGGAGCAGGAAATAAGTGCCGCTGCGCGCGAGGGGGCCGGCACGACCTGCACCTTGGCCACGCGCCAGCTCGTGCCCGAACTCGTCGAGCAGCCACCAGCGCTCGCTGTCGCGGGAATGCTCTTCCAGCGTCAAGCCGTCGCCGGCGGCGGCAAGGAAGCTGAAGACTGCCGCCTGGCCGGCCAGGCGCTCGCCGCTGATCGGGGCACCCAGGTTCAAGGCTTGTGCCTGCGCCAGGTCGAGCAGTCTGAAAGCGAAATCGTCGCCATGCTGGAGATCCGTGTCCGCTGTCAAATCAAGCCGATAGCTTCCTGCTGGCAGTTCGACAATCGGCAGTTGATCGTCGAGAACTGCCGCGCTGGCCAGCCTCCCCTGGTCGATCAACTGCCCGTCGCGGGAAATCCGCCAGGTGAAAGCGGCGCTGTCGCCTTCGCTGCGGGCCAGGTCGATCAGCAGGCGCGTTGCCCTTGGCAGCTCGAAGCGATAGGCAGCGCTGGCGGTGGCGGCGAAAGCTTCACCGCCGACCTGGTCGCCAAGGGCAATCACCGGCGCCGTTTTCAGCGCGAAGCGGTACTCGGCCTCGCCGCCAGCCGCCGACCGCTGCTCGCTGTCCCAGACGAGGAAGTAGTGGCCTGGCGGCGGGGCCGCGGCAGTCGCCCCGCGTTTGTCGAGGGAGCCGGCGGCGACCTGGGCGCCGTCGCTGCGCAGCAGGCGCCACCAGCCGTACAGTCCGCCGAGTTCGGCCGCCTGGTAGTCGAGGGGCGTCCTTGCGGAAAGATCGACGGCGTAGATCGCCGCTTCGCCGGCCTGCAGGCGACCGGACGCCGTGCTGTTGACCGACAGGCTCGGAACTTCGGCGAGGTCGAACAGACGCATGGCGTAGTGCGTATCGCTGCTGGTGGCCGCGATCGTCTGCACCTCGATGCGGTACTCGCCGGCCTCAAGAAGCAGCGGCTCCAGCGGGCGTGATGTCGTGTAGGCGTAGATCGCTCGCAGCGCTGTGCTCCCCTGGTAGAAGAGAATTCGCAGCGGCGAGTCGGCTCTTGCCACATCGAGGTAGAGGAGCTTTCTTTCGGTCAGCCGAAGGCGATAGTGGTGCTGCGCTTCACCAGCGGCTGACAGTTGGCCTTCGATACGGCTGTCGAGTGCCATTGGCGGGCGTGGACGTTCGACGGAAACGCTCGAGTCGTCAGCGATATCCCGGCGTCTCACGAAGTACCAGCTGCCGTCCTGCGATGGCACGACGCGCAGCACCGCGTCGTCGGCAAGCAGGTACGCCAGCGAAAAATCGGGTCCGTGAATCGACCATTCGCTTCTGTTTTCGGCCTGGAGGAGATACTCGTCGCCGGCCGCGAGATCGACTCGATAGATGCTGGCGCCAGAGTCGCCGAAGCGGATGCGCTCGCCGACACCGTGCCCGACAACGATCGGGATGGCGTTGGCGCCGCTATCGACCCGAACAGCAATGCTCCCGCCCGGGCCGTAGGCGAGCGATACCTCAAGCGTATAGTCGCCGGCGGCGAGTGCCAGCACCTCGCTGCTGGCCTGGTCGCTATTCCAGTAGCCGTGGTCACCGCTAAGCAAGCCGGCCGCGTCGCGCAGTACCCAGTGTGCCTGCCATGCGCCATTGCTGTCGTCGGTGCGACCCTTGATCAGCGCGAGGCCGCTCCGGTCGAGGGTGAAAGAAAAAGCCTTGCTGGTCGCGCTGCTGTCGGCCAGCGTGTCGCTGTGCTCCTGGCCCAGCACGAGAGGCACGCTGGTCAGCAACACTTGCTCATCGCCAGCATCCCGCGTTGCCATGATGCTGTAGTTCACCGCTTCGGCAAGATGGCCGCCGCCAAAGACGACGAGGGTGTAAATACCGGACTCCTCGACCGTCGCCTGCAAAGCGCCGTCGCCGAGCCAATGCTTGGCAAGACGCCGACCGAGCGGATCGAACAGGCCCATGCTGGCGTCGCTGTCGCCATAGCGGTCGAAGCTCTTGGCGCTGCTTGCTTCGAGTGTAAGCAGGTCGCCAGCCCGCGCCTGCAGCTGATAGACCTGCGTCTGCTGTTCGCCGGGAGCCAGAATGCCGGCGACTTCCCGGTCAGGCTCCAGGAGCGGGTACTCGGCACCCGCGGTGTTCAGCAGGCGGAAGCTGAAGTCATACGACGGGGCGCGATCGTCGGGTGACGAGCTGGCGTAGAGCCTGAGTTGGTAGTCACCCGGCACGAGTTCGAGCAGGTCGTGGTCCATGCTGCCCAGGTAGTTGTTGGCCAACTGCCGATCGTCTGCATCGCGGATGTCGTAGTCGACATCCCATATCTCCGATAAGGCCGCGACGACGATGCGGCTACGCTCGGTCACTGAAAAAGCGTAGGTGAGCGCGTAGCTGTTCGACGCGTCCAGGCTGACTGCTCGCACTTCGTCCAGTTGCAGGCTCTGCGGAGCCGACGCGGCGAGGGTGATGTGCGTGTTCAGTGCGCCGTTGGCGACGCGCTCTGCTTGTCGCTTCAGTTCGAGGGTGTAGCTGCCACGCTCGCCTGGCAGCTCGATCCAGGGGCCGGTGTCGCTTCCCTGTGCGAGCAGGCCAAACCAGCGATCGAAAAGCAGCCAGCTGAGTTCTTCGGCCGGCTCCTCGGTCGATAACTCCGTAGCAATGGCGAGGCGCAGGTCTTGTCCGTGCAGTTCCGAATCGAGCCGGAAGACCTTGAGTTGTTCGCCGATGGCGAAGCTGGCCAGCGTTTCGCCGATCGACAGTTGCGGCACTTGCTCCAGATCGATCAGATGCACGCTGAAGGCAGCGCCGCTGTCTGCCGATAGGTCGAGCGCGTAGTTGCCGGGGTACAGATGGATGATGTCGGGTGAGTCGGCTTCCTGATCGCTCTTGCCCGGCTGAGCCGTGCCAAGAGCGAACCAGTCGCCGGAGTCGGGGGCTGCGCCCGCTTCGCGGATTCGCCACTGGACGCCCGCGTCCGAACCCTGGTCGTGGATCTGGAGGTGCGTGCCGATGGCTACTTGCAGGCTGTAGCTGCGCAGCGATTCGTCATCGCTCAGCTGCCCGGAAAATCGATCGCCAGGGAGTAGGCGCATTGGCGATAGGCTGAGGCTGAAATCAATACCGTCCCCGGCACTTGCTTCGGCGTTGCTCGCAGCCGTGCCCGAGAGGACGACCATGAAGCGTCCGACTTCGAGTTCGCCAAGCTCAACGAGGTGAACCCTTGCGGCGTCGCCGTTGATGTCCAGATTGTCGCCGCTTTGCACTTGCCGACCCGAGGCGTCGTAGATGGTCCAGCGGAGGGGTGCGGCGCTGGCGGTGGCGATCTGCAGCCGATGATCACCAGCGCTGCGGACATCGTAGCGGTAGATGGCGGCATCGCGAGAATTCGCCAGCTGGCTATTGGTGTCCATCGGGGAGAGCACTTCCGCGAGTTCGGCGGCGAGCAGTTGCAGGCGGTAGGTGGCTTGCCCGTCTGTCGCCTCGATGATCAGCTCGTAGTCCCCAGCGGCGAGCAGTTCCGTGTGGCTGGCGTCGTTGTCGGGCCACCAGGCAGCCGAACCGGGATCTGCGCCAGCGGCTAGCAGACGCCAGCGGATGTCGCGCGAGCCGGCATCGTGTACCCAGGCACGCGTCGGCAGGCTGGCGGCGAAAGGCAGGCTGACCCGGTAGCGGACACGGTCGCCCGAGTGCGTCAGCACGCCATCCAGAGTTTCACCAGGCTGCGCGCGCAAGGGGCTCGCCTGGTGGACCCTGAACTCATAGTCGAGCGACGTCGCGACAAGCGGGTCGATCTCCAGGACCAGAAAACTTTCCCCGTCGGTGGCGCTGTCGAGCTCGATCTGCTGGCCGAACGGAAGCGCGGATTCGTCGAGCAGCATGCCGTTGGCGTCGTAGAGCGTGAGCATGCCTGCTGCACCGTCACTGCTGCGGGCCGCCAGCGTCAATGGCCGGCCATCGTTCGCCGGTGGCAGGCGAAAGAGCTGTGCGCCGTGGCCGGCGTCCAGTGTTCCGCTTGCCTCCTCGTTTGGCGACAGGGTTCCGGCGTCGCCGAAGTCGCGCAGGCGGAAAGCGTAGGGGCCGAGGTCTTCGCCTTGCTTGGCCTCGACGGCGAAGGTGTAGGCGCCGGCATCGAGGGCAAGGAAGGCGTTGCTGTCGCAGACGCCGGCGGCGAGCAGTGAGCCGTCGGCGGCGCGCAGAGTCCAGCGGTTTCCGGAACCGCTGAGTCCGTCGAAAAGCAGGCGTGTCGGCCAGTCGAGCGAGAGCTGCCATTGATCGGCAAGCTCGGGAAGGCGGGTGTTTCCGGTGGTCTCGCTGCCGACGCTCAGGGTCGCGACCTTCGGGCTGAGTAGCGTCGCCGTATAGCGCAGCGTCAGCGGCGCGTCGGCGACGCTTCTGCCGACGACGATCAGCAGGTATGCGCCGCTGCGCGGCAGAGTCGCAACAATCGCCGGGTCGCTGGCGTCGGCGGCAGTATCGAAGATGCGCCGCAGGTCGTCGGTGGCCAGCAATTGCAGCGATGCCGTGCCGTCGCTCAGGCTGTGGACGTCGAGGCTCAGGCGGTCGCCGGCTGTGCCGTCGATGCGGAAGAGCCGCAGGCGGCTGGCGGGGTCTAGCGGCAGTGTTTGCGCGCTGTCGAGAGGCAGGGTTTCGGCCTGGCCGGCGTCGAGCAGACGGAAGCGGAAGTTGTAGGTGCTGCCAAAGCCGGGGACGAGACGCAGTCGATAGAGGCCGGCAGCGTCCAGCCGGATCGGCTTGACGGTACTCTGGCCACCGAAGGTGTGCGTGCTGTGGATGAGTTCAGTCGGTCCGCGCAACTCCCAGCTCAGATTGTCGCCATCGCTCAGGGCATCGAGAACGAGCGTTGTTGGGGAGTCGATCGAAAAAAGGTACTCGCGAACCAGACCGGGCTGATCGATATGCCCGGATACTTCGCTGCCGAGCGCCATTTCCTGGCTTTCGACGCGCAGGCGACGCAGCACGAACTCGTAGCTATCGCTGCTTGTATTGCTGCTGTCATCGTTGCGGTTGTCGATTTGCTGGCCGTCGACGACGAAGGTGTAGTTGCCGGCCGGCAGTTTGAACAGTTCATTACTCTCCGTCATGCGGCCGCTGATCAGTGCCCTGCCGAGGCCGTCGAGGATGCGCCAGTCAGCATCGCGTGTCGGCGTGATGGTGGGCGTGAAAACGAAGTCGAAGTCAAAGTCAGTATCCTCGTCGACACGCAGCGAGAATGCCTGTGCCTCGCTGGCCGGGCGCAGCGTCAGCGGGATGAAGCTCTCGAACGGAAGGAGCGGCAGCTCGGCGGTGTCGAGCAAGCGAAAGCTGAAGCTGCCGGTGGCCAGGGTGGGGCTGGATACGGCGAATTCGTAGTTGCCGGCGGGCAGCGACAGCACGCTGGAGCGGGTAGTGGCGAAGCTGTTCAGCGGCGCATTGCCAGCTGCGGCCTTGGGCGGCACTTCCTCGCCGCGCGGCCCGCTCAGTCGCCACAGGAAATCGCCAGCGTCGGCGCCGCCGGTTTGGCCCGTGTCGATCAACAGTGAGCTCGGTGCAGTGAGCGTGAAGCCGTAGCGGACGGCTTCGCCCGCTCGTTCGATGCGGCCGGAGATCGCTTCATTCAGCGCCAGTGGTGCCGTGCGGGAGGTCGTGAGGGCAAAGGCGAAGGCAATGGGTCGTGGTGAAAGGTCCGGCAGCTGGTAGCCAAAGTCGGGAAACACCGCCAGCAGATATTCGCCGCTACTTGGCAACTCGGTTTCCGTGCTGGCCGCGCCGAGGCTGGCGATCGGGCGGCCGTAGGGATCCCACAATTGCCAGGAAAGCTTCTGATTGGCATTGGCAGCGGGCTTGAGCCGGGAGACGATAGCGCGCTGGCCGGCATCGGCGGTGAAGCGATACAGACGCGTTTCGCCCGCGGCTATCGTTTCGTTGATGTTTGCGACCGAGGGGAGGTCGATGGCGGCGTCGGCATTGAGGACGCGGAAGCGGTATTCCGCGTCCTGCGGGTTGAAAGTGTCCAGGGTCAGCAGGTAGTCGCCAGGCGCCAGCCTAAAAATCTGCCCCTGATCGTCGCGGAAGGAAGTCCATCCGCGTACCGTGCCGAGCGGACCGGCCAGCATCCAACGCGAGGAGGGCGCACTCGTGGGACCACTCAGGGGACCGCTCAGGGCATCAAAGACGAGGGTGCTTGCCTGGTCAAGGGTGAAGCGATACTCGGCGACACTGCCGACGCCTGCCGAGTCGACGCTGATCGGGCGGTTGAAGACCAGCGCCGCGCTGACCTTGCTTTGTGGCGCCAGCGTGAAACCGACCTGTGAGGCGCCTTTGGCGCCGTAGTAGCCGTCGTTGAGCAGCGTGTAGCGGCCAGTCGTGGCGATGTTGATGGGGCTTGTGATGCGCTCGCCCGAGGCCAGCGCGACCTGGCGCCCGAAGGGGTCGAGCAGACGCCAGACGCCGCCAGCGGAATCGACGGCGTCCAGGATCAGGGTGCTGCCGGCCGTCGCGGAAACGCGGTAGCCGATGGTCGAGGCGGCCGCCACGCGCATCGTCAGCACGCGCTGGCCGAGCGCCAAGTCCGGGAAGCGGTCACTGTCGAGCAGACGAAAAGCGTAGGCGCCGTCGCCGGAGACACTGTTCGTTGCTGTAGCGCCTTTGACGGTCAGGGCGTAGTCTCCCGCCGGCAGATCAAGAAGCGGGTTGCTGTCGGTGGCGTTGCTGCGGTACAGCGGGCGGCTCTCGACTTCGCTGCCGCGCGGACCCTGCAGCGACCAGACCGTGCTAGTGGCGCCACCCTGCGCGTCGAACACCAGTTGACGGTCGTCGGCAAGCGTAAAGCGGTAGGTCCGGGTGGCGTTGGCGGTGGGCAGCAGGCCGGCAAGCAGCGTTTCGAGCGGCAATGGCTCGCCGTCGGGCAGTTCGGCTGGGGTCAGGTGGCCGACGCGCCTGAGCTGGAAATGCCCGTCGCGCGGCGTCGTCACCTCGACGCGCCCTTCGAGCAGCAGGGTGTAGGCGCCGTCGCTGCTCAGCAGCCGGGCGTCGGAGCGCTGGCCGGCGGCCGGTAGGGCGGTGGGTTCGGCCACCTCGCGCCCGAAGCGGTCGAGCAAGCGCCAGACGCCTTCTTCGCCATCGCTGTCACCGCTGTCACCGCTGCCGCTACGGTCAGTGATGTTGTCGAGGGCGATCTGGTCGCCTGCCTGGGCAAGGAAGCGATACGCGCGGGTGCTGTTTGCGGGGCTCAGGACGGCGCTGCTGCGGTCATCGATCGACACTATTGGCGCGGCCGCCAGATCGAGCAGGCGAAAGGAAAAATCGCCGCTGGCCGCAGCGATGCCGCGCACCGTCAGCTGGTGGTCGCCGGCTGGCAGGGTCAGGATACTGAGCTGGCTGGCACCGTCGCCACTGCCTTCAGCGTGGTCGAAAGGCCGATCCGAGACCTCTCTGCCGCGTGGCCCGGCCAGTGACCAGACGATGTCGGGGCGCAGGCTCTGCGCCGCGAACGCCACTTGCGTTTCCCCGGCCAGGTCGAAAGTGAAGACCGTCGACTGGCCTGCGCGGACGATGGATGCGGCGATGCTCTCGCCAAGGGTCAGCGGCCGCGCCAGATCGGGGACCGCATGCAGCGCGAATGCGTAGGTGAGTGTTGCGTCGGCGGCGTTGCTGTCCGTGCCATCGAGCAGCAGCCAGTACTCGCCACTCGTGGTGACGGTAAACGGTGGCGCGATGGCGGCGGGATTGGCTGTATCGGCTGTATCGGCTGGATTTTCTGTGACCCTGAATGGCGCCCCGGCGACTCGCACGCCCCAGGGATCGAGCAGCCGCCAGTTCAGCGTACCGCCGGCGAGTGCGCGCGGCTCAAGGAAAAGCTTGTCGCCGGCATTGAGCGCAATCTTGTAGAGCTGCGAGGCGGTCGCTCGTTCGAGCTGGCCGGTGGTCACGTCGTTCGCGACTAATTCCTGCGCCGAGTCGGCAGCGAGCAGGCGGAACGGCAAACTGCCAGTCCCTGCGCCGTCGCGCTCGATCGACAGGGTATAGCTTCCGGGCGGCAAGAGCAGTCGTTCCAGGCCATCGAAAAGCGGGCTTTGCCCCGCCACTCGGCGCGCGACCTGCTGACCCGCCGGGCCGCTCAGCGACCAGGCGAAGCTGGCATTGCTCAGGTGGTCGAAAATGACCGCTGTCGTGGCCGCCAGATCAAAGGTGAAGTGAGCGACCTTGCCTGGCTGATCGATGTGGGCGATCTGCGTTTCGCCGAGACGCAGGGGCGAGACGCTGTCGACGATCGCCTGCAGGGTGAATTCGTAGGCCAGCGCTGCCTGGTTGCTGATCGCGCCTTCGAGCAGGAGCAGGTACTCACCGCTGTGTTGTACGGTGAAGCGCTCGCTATCGCGCCGGGCATCGAAGCTGCTGCCCTCCTGGCGACCAAAGGGGTCGAGCAGGCGTCCGTAAAGCGAAGCGGAGGCGGGCGCCGTGGCCTTGAACAGGTAGCTGTCCCCGGCGCTGGCACGGAAGCGGTAGGCCGCGGTCTGGTTGCCGACCTCGAGTACGTCGCCGACCGGCGTGTCTGGCGCGATCGCACTGGCCGAAGCGGCGTCGAGCACGCGCAGCGAGTAGGCGCCCAGCGCATCCTGCTTGCCGTCGATGCGCAGCTGATAGTGGCCAGGCGTCAGGTCGTAGGCGGGCGGAGTGGCGTATGGGGAATCGGTGGCACTGAACGGCCTCTGGCCGACCAGGCCGCCGGGACCGTCCAGCCGCCAGCTCAGGTCGCTGCGCTCGCTCAGGCTGTCGAGGATGATACGGCGGGTTTCGTCGACGCTGAAGTGGTAGTGATCCTGCTCGCCGGGAACGTCGATGCTGCCGGCAAGGGTAAGGACCCCTGCGGACGTTTCGGCGTCGAGAAGAATGCGCGGCTCGAGGGCCTCGAAATGGAGTTTTGCCTCCGCAAGTCTGCCTCGCGGACCTGCGCCCTTGAGCGTCATCCTCGCTTGCTGCCAGTGCCGGAAGGCGGCTCCTAAAGCCGCGAGAGATGGACGCAGCACCGGCTGCGCGGGTGACTGCTCGGGCGAGGGCAGGGGCGGCTGCGCTGATGCCGGGCGGTCGCGCTGCCCTGGCCTTGGGGCGGGTGGCTGCTCTTCGGGCTGACCTCCGCGATCGTGACTGTCGGGACCGGAATTGCTGCCTGCAGACTTGCGCATGTTCGTTCCCCCCTCGCATTGCAAAACTCAATGCCAACGGACAAAAAACCTACGTTTCTCGGCGACCGGTAGCGGTCGCCGCTGCTTACCAGCGGCCGCAGCTCTTGCGACGCATGCCGCCTGCGCGGACTTCTTTTGCTTTTTCTGATATGATGCTCGGCTCGATTGTCAACAAGATGTTGCGATCTGTCAACAACTTCTTGCGAGCTTGTTTCCCCTTTGCGTTTTATTGTAGGTCACCAATGACTGGAGTTTCCGCCGATTCTGGCACCCGACCGAAGGCGACAACACCCGAGCGGACCCTTGATCAGCGGCCGTTTGCCGACATCGACGCCAGCGCGCTCGCAGCACGCTTGAAGGCAGTCATCGGCGAGGAGTCGGTTTCGTCGTTTGCCCGCCGCTGCGGCATGGCTGAGTCGGTGCTGAGGACTTATCTGCGCGATGGTCGCATGCCGCCGCTGGACAGGGCCTTGGCCATTGCCGCCGCAGCCGGCGTCAGCGTCGACTGGCTGGCGACCGGGCGCGGCGCGCGCGCCTTCGCGCAGGTTACGGCCGCCTACTCGGCGACTCCGGAAGCTTCCACCGCGCCAGCGGCAGATGCCCCGGTGCTCAATGCAGCCGTCCTCGAAGGCATCGTCAAGGCTGTCCTGCAAGGGCAGGGCGGGCAGGCCTCAGCTGAACAGCTCGCCGCCATGATCGTCGATCTTTATCAACGGGCGCTCGAGCGCGGCACACGCTGACCGGGCCGTCAGCCCATGCAGCGGGAGCTGCTACCGGCGCCGCCCGCTCGCTACCGATTGCATCGCCGGCCTTACTTTCCCACTCGCCCACTTGCCTGCTCGCCTGCGCTTTTGGTTCGCGTTGCTGTCGCCAGGAGTGCGTCGCTTCGGTAAAGGCAGAAGTGAGACTTTTGAATCGTTTCGTCGTTGGCAGGTCGTATAGGATGACCAAAAATTCAGCTCTGACGCAGCCGTGGCTGCCGAATGGAGTTAACCAGGCGCTTACCTTGAAAGTCGCGCAAGCGACTCACGAATCTCCTATCTCCCCTCGCGGGAGAAAGGCCGGGAAAGAGGGGGAACGGTCATGACTTTCATGATTCGGGGCGGCGGCAACTGCAATGACCGTTGGTAAGGAGCTAGGACACTGAATTATAAAGGAGAAGCATGATGGCTCTGGGTTCGCGCGCCATGTTTGACGGTCGTATGTCAGGGGTTCACGGCTTGACCAATTTTTCACTCAAGCAGCTGAGCGCCTGGGATGGCCGTCTGAATATCGGCCAGCCGCAAATCGACGCCCAGCACGAAGCCATCTTCGCTCTGGCGATGAAAGCTTCGGATGCCTGGCGCAAGCAAGGCGACGTCGAGCAATTGAAGCTGATGACGGCCGAGCTTCATGAGTCGCTCGAGGAGCATTTCAGCTACGAGGAGGGGGTGCTGGCTGGATTTGGCTACGCGGACCTCGCCGAGCACCGTGCCGAGCACCAGGTGATGCTCGACGAGATGCAACTCATCCGCGCCCGGGTGGACCAGATGGACGCGGGAAGCGATAACGCCGAACCGGGATTGCTGCTCATGAATTATCTGCTCAGCGCGACCGTCGGCCACATCTTGCACAGCGACATGGATTATGGCGTCCTTGCCCGTGCGGCGGCGGCGGGAGTCGCAGCGGCGGGGGCGGTTCCGGCGCTTAGCGTGCTTTCTTGAACCGGCGGCGAGCGGCTCAAGCCGCTTCGCGCCAGGCAGTGGGCAGAGCTATCATCCTGTGTAGCCTGTCGCCGCTTTCATCGTAGATGCCAGCGTAGATGCCAGCGTAAATCCCATCGCCGCTTCGCGCCCCCCGTGGCAGCCGATCGTGGCTGTTTTTTCCCGAGCCGCGGCGCTCGGCGAAACGTTGCAGCACAACGGGTAATCCATCGATGAACTACACCTTCGCCTCGGCGACCATTTTGCTCATCCTGATCACCGATCCGGTCGGCAATATCCCGATCTTCGCCAACGCGCTGCGCTCGGTGCCGCCCGCGCGCCGTCCGTGGGTGATTCTGCGCGAGGTGCTGATTGCCTTCGTCCTGTTGCTGACCTTCATGTTCGTCGGCGACGGCTTCTTGCGGCTGATGAATCTCAGCGAGCTGTCGCTGCAGATCGGCGGCGGGGTGATCCTTTTTCTGATCGCGCTGCGCATGATTTTCCCGCAACCGGGCCATGCCGACGTATCTGAAATGCAGGGTGAGCCGCTGATTGTGCCGCTGGCCGTGCCGGCCATCGCCGGGCCATCGGCTTTGGCCACCGTGCTGCTGCTGGTCTCGCAGGCACCCGAGCGGCGCCTGGAATGGATCGGCGCCTTGTGTATCACGATGGCCATTTCTGCGGTGGTGCTGGTCCTCGCCGAGCGCATCCAGCGCATTGCCGGCGAGCGCTTCGTGGTGGCCCTGGAACGTCTGATGGGGCTGGTTCTGGTCGCCGTGGCGATCGAAATGATGCTGCGGGGAATCAAGACGTTCGTGCAGCAGATCGCCAGCGGCTGAGTTCAGGGCAGGGGCATCGTTCTACGGGGCAAGCGCATGAATGCCAAGGTCGTCGACCCTGCGAAATAATCGTTGACGCTCAAGGAGTTGCGAAATGACTGGCCAAACCCCTTGATCGCGGTTCAGCGCCTGATCGCCGTCACTTCCGACACCTTCAGCGCTCAACTCCTGGGTCTTGTATAAGACTCATGCGATTACCCTGCCGGTCGCGCGAACGGCCGGCAGTTTCGCGCCGAGTTCGTTAGAATGTCGCCGCCGACCACTCTGCCGGCATCGAGCGCTGCCTCGCTTCGGGCGTGGCCAAGGGGATTGGCCGGGTCTATGTTGGCGAGTTGGTCGGGTTGAGATTGTGCCCTTCACCGACAATGGACAAGCCGACACGTGACACTGACGACCGATCCCTTCCTGCGCCACCTACACTGGATCACCTGGGCCCTGGTGCTGCTGATTGTCGTTTGGCATGCGCCGCGCTGGGCGGAGCGCTACGTCATCAGCCGCGTTGCCGAGCCGCGGCCGATCGCGGCCCGCGGCGAGCTGGCGGCGGATGAGCAGACGACGATCGAGATCTCCGAGCGCACCAGCCCCTCGGTCGTGTTCAACAGCAGCCGTCAGCGGGTGCGCGACTTGTGGACCCGCAAGGTGTTCAGCGTGCCGCGTGGCAACGCTTCGGGCTTCGTCTGGGACAGCATTGGACACGTGCTCACCAACAACCACGTCATCGAGGGCGCGTCGGAGGCGACGGTGCGGCTGAACGACGGCCGCAGCTACAGCGCCGCCGGTTTCACGCGGGTCGGACTTTGACGCCGAACGCACTCCCGCTGGTCCTGGCTGGCCCGATCCTGCGCCGGCTCGCGCGCGAGCGGCTGACTCTCTGGATAGCGGTGCGTGAACCGGTGCAGCTGCGGCTGACACTCGTCTGTGGAGCCGCGCTGCCGCAAAGCCATCTGCTGGCGCTGGGTGGAGCAGGCTGTCGCCTGCTGACCGCTGGCACCCGGCTGCACTACCTGCTGATCGACCTGGCGCTCGAGGAGCTGCTGCCGCTTGACCGCTGGATCGGCTACACGCTGGCGCTGCGGCCGCTCGACACCGACGACGCGGGCTGGCAGGACTGGTCCGATTGGGCGCCGGACCTGTGTTATCCGGGACGTTCCTCCCCGGGCTTCGTGCTCCCGTCGCGCGTCGGCGCGCTGCTGCACGGCTCTTGTCGCAAGCCACATTTCGACGGCAGTGACGGTCTGTTGGAGGCCGACCGCCTGTTGGCGCGCTGCCTTGGCGAGGAGCCCGAAACACGCCGATCGGCGGACGCTGAGCGCGCTGCGCACGAGGCGCTGCCGACCTGGCCCTCGCTGCTGATGCTGACCGGCGACCAGGTCTACGCGGACGACGTGGCGGGCCCGATGCTGCGGGCGATTCACCAACTCATCGCACGCCTCGATCTGCCCGACGAGCCGCTGGCTGGGATGGAACGGACGGGAGTGGTGAATGCGCAGTCGCTGTACCGCCACCCTGCGGGTTTTTACCGCCGCGAGACGCTATTGCCGCGCCACAGACGCAACTACGCCCTGATGGAGGTGCTGTTCGGCGGCGTCGAGAAACCCGTGTTCACCACCGACAGCGCACACAATCACCTGATCACACTGGCCGAGGTGCTGGCGATGTACCTGTTGGTGTGGTCGCCAGCGCCCTGGCAGGGGATTTCTCTGGAGCCACCGCCCGGGCTGGACGAGGCCTCGCACGCGCTCTACAGGACCGAACGCTTGGCGATCGAAGGCTTCATCGCCGAGCTGGCGGCCGTGCGGCGGCTGTTTGCCCATCTGCCGGTGGCGATGATCTTCGACGATCACGACATCACCGACGACTGGAAC
>ERZ761602.785-NODE-785-length-63635-cov-6.027241_pt1 | contig 63635 bp, 53 predicted proteins | sample MGYA00512165_ERZ761602 | MGnify/ENA primary metagenome ERZ761602 (study PRJEB28899, sample SAMN02445085) | bioreactor sludge metagenome | biome: EBPR sludge; isolation source: Thorneside wastewater treatment plant | place: Australia: Brisbane, Thorneside Wastewater... | reverse complement strand
GCCGCGCCGAGCGTCGAGGTCCGCTTCGTGCTCGCGCGCGCGGCGTTCGAGCTGGGGCGCCCAGCCGCCGCGGCGCAGGCGATCGCCCCCCTCGTGGAGCACGCGCGCGAGCTCGAAGCGCCGGCCGAGGTGCTGCCGCTGCTCGCGCGCTACGCGGAGCTCGGTGAGGGCTCGACCCCCGGCTGGCTGGAAGCACAGCTGCTCGAGGCCTGGCTCTGCTGGTCGCGCCCAGCTCCTTCGATCCGGACGAAGGAGGAGCTGCCCGCGCTGATGCGTCTGTTCGAGCTCGGCTTCGACACACCCGCGCTCGCGCGTCGGCTCGGCCTGATCGCCACGCGCGAAGGGCTCCTGCGCTGAGCTCGGGCTCGACCGACGGACGAGCGCGGCCTACACCTCGCCCATGAGCGACTCCGCTGCCTACACGCCCCCGAAGATCTGGACCTGGAACCCGGACGGCGGAGGCCCCTTCGCCAAGATCAACCGACCCGTCGCGGGCCCGACCCACGAGCGCGAGCTGCCGGTGGGCAGGCATCCCTTGCAGCTCTACTCGCTGGCCACGCCCAACGGCGTGAAGGTCACGGTGATGCTCGAGGAGCTGCTCGCGCTCGGCCACGAGGGCGCCGAGTACGACGCTTGGCTCGTCGACATCGGCAAGGGCGATCAGTTCGGGAGCGGCTTCGTCGAGGCCAACCCCAACTCGAAGATCCCTGCGCTGATGGACCACTCCACGACGCCGGCCGTGCGCGTCTTCGAGTCGGGATCGATCCTGCTCTACCTCGCCGAGAAGTTCGGCGCCTTCCTGCCGAGCGAGCGACGCGCGCGCACCGAGTGCATGTCGTGGTTGTTCTGGCAGATGGGCTCCGCGCCCTTGCTCGGCGGAGGCTTCGGCCACTTCTATGCCTATGCGCCGATGAAGATCGAATACGCGATCGATCGCTACGCGATGGAGGCGAAGCGCCAGCTCGACGTGCTCGACCGCCACCTCGCCGAGCGCCGCTACATGATCGGCGACGACTACTCGATCGCCGACATCGCGATCTGGCCTTGGTACGGCGCGCTCGTCGCGGGCGAGATCTACGGTGCAGCGGAGTTCCTCCAGGTGGAGAGCTACCGCCACGTGTGCCGTTGGGCGGGCGAGGTCCGCCAGCGCCCGGCCGTGCAGCGTGGGCGCAGGGTGAACCGCGCCTTCGGCCCGCCGGAAGAACAGCTCCACGAGCGCCACGACGCGAGCGACCTCGAGCCCCCTCCCCGCGCCGGCCTCGAGAGCTCGGGCTGAGCGTCGCGCGGCGGAGGTGCCTCGCACCCTGCACGGGGGGCGCTCGCTGTAGTAGAGCCCGCATCTCCGCGATGAGTCACCAACAGCACCCCACCGAGCCCCGCTTCCGCCTCGATCAGCGCAGCGCTGGCCTGCTCGTCCACCCCACGAGTCTGGCCGCGGGGCCTGGCCAGCCCGAGCTCGGCTCCGGTGATCTGGGCGCGAGCGCGCGTGCGCTCGTCGACTTCGCGGCCGCCTCGGGCCTCGGCTGGTGGCAGATGCTGCCGGTCGGGCCGGTGGGGCCGGGCTTCTCGCCCTACTCGTCGACCAGCGTCTTCGCGGGTGAGCCGATGCTCGTGAGCCTCGACGCGCTCGTCGACGACGGCCTTCTCGAGCGGGGCGACCCCGCGCTCGCGCCCGTGGAGCCTGCGCGTCGCGTCGACTTCGTCGCGGTGCGCGATCGCCGCCAGGGAGCGCTGCGTCGCGCCTTCGAGAAGGCGCGAGCTGGGCTCGAGCACGACGCCGAGTACGCGAGCTTCCTGGAGAAGGAGCGCTACTGGCTCGACGACTACGCGGCCTTCGCCACGCTCAAGGAGCTCCACGGGGGCAAGCCGTACTTCCAGTGGCCCGAGGCCCACAAGAAGCGCGCGCCGGAGGCGATGGACGCGCTGCGCCGCGACCACGCGGAGGCGCTCGCCTTCCACCGCTTCGTGCAGCACCGCTTCGCGCGCGACCTGCGCAGGCTGCGCGCCTACGCGCACGAGCGAGGCGTGGGGCTGATGGGCGACGTGCCGATCTACGTCGCGCACGACTCCGCCGACGTCTGGGCGCACGGGCGCTTCTTCCAGCTCGACGCCGAGGGCGACCCGGCCTTCGTGGCGGGCGTGCCGCCGGACGCCTTCAGCGACGACGGTCAGCTCTGGGGCAACCCGCTGTACGACTGGGCCGAGCTCGAGCGCACCGACTTCGGCTTCTGGGTCGCGCGCCTCGCGCACGCCTTCCGCTGCTTCGACTCGGTGAGGCTCGACCACTTCATCGGCTTCTCGCGCTACTACGCCGTGGCGCGCGGCGAGAAGAGCGCCAAGCACGGGAGCTTCCACCCCGTGCCCGGCTACGCGCTCTTCGAGGCCGTGTTCCGTTCGCTCGGCCCCGTCGCGCTCGTGGCGGAGGATCTCGGCGTGGTCACCGACGAGGTGCGCAAGCTGCGCGATCACTTCCGCCTGCCCGGCATGAACATCTTGCAGTTCTCGTTCTCGCCGGGTCGGCACAACGAGGGCAGCCGCCCGCACCGCTACGCGCAGCGCAGCGTCGTCTACACGGGCACGCACGACAACGACACCACCGCCGGCTGGCTCGGCTCCCCACCCGACGACGCCTCCGAGGCCGGCCGGGCCGCCTGGCTGAGCGACCGCGACTACTGCCTACGCTACCTCGGCCTCGACGCCGACAAACCCGCGGGAGAGCTCGCCTGGGGCGTCGTGCGCGCGGCGCTCGCGAGCCACGCCGACACCGCCTTCGTGCCCGCACAGGACCTGCTCGGCCTGGGCCGCGAGGCGCGCATGAACCGGCCCGGCATCGCCGAAGGCAACTGGTCCGTGCGCCTCTTGCCCGGCGAGCTCGACACCAAGCTGGCCGTCCGCGTGCGCGAGCTGACCGAGCTCTACGGTCGCGCACCCTGACTCGGTGCACGCCTGCTGGGCACGACGCGGAAAGGCTGCTCGCGTGGTCGGGGCCTTGGCCACGGCTCGCCGCGGCCGCTAGCATGTCGTCATGCGCTCGCACGCTCCGCTTCGCTTGGGGTTCCGCTCCGTCGTCGTCCGTGTCGCCCTCGGCGCTGGGCTGTTGCTCGCAGCCTCGGGCTGTCTCGAGACGACCGCCGAGACCGGCGAAGACGACAAGTCAGGCATCAAGGAAGTGCCCAGCCCGAGCGGCGGCCAGGGCTCGACCGGCTCCGGTACCGGCGAAGGCGGCGGTGAAGAGGGCAGCGGCGGAGGCGGCGGCAACGCCGGCACCGGCGGCCAGGGCGGCGCCGGTGGTGCTGGCGGCCAGGGTGGCGCCTGAGGGCGTCACGGGAGGGCGCTCAGGCTCGGGGCACGGAGCGCGACGCGCCGGCGAGAGGTGCTGAGTGAAGCGCCTCATCGTCATGCGCCACGCCAAGAGCGACTGGTCGAGCGGAGCGAGCACCGACCACGCGCGCCCGCTCAACGAGCGCGGGCGCCGCGAAGCGCCGATCACCGCGGCGCGCCTCGCGCGGCTCGGCTGGGCTCCTGAGCGCGTGGGCTCGAGCGACAGCCAGCGGACGCGCGAGACGCTCGAGCTCGCGCTGCCTCACTGGCCGGGTGCCGTCGTGAGCTACCACCACGAGCTGTACTTCGCGGGCGCCGAGGTCGTGCGCAAGCTCGGCGAGAGCCTGCCCGACGAGGTGTGCACGTGGCTCGTGCTCGGTCACAACCCAGGCTGGGAGGAGCTCGTCGAGGAGCTCGGCGGCCGCTCGATCGCGCTCAAGACCTCGTACGCCGCGATGCTCGTCTCGGGCGCGAGCACCTGGGCCGAGGCCTTCGCCCGAGGCGCGGACTGGACCCTCGAGCGCGTGCTCGGACCGAAGGATCACGACGCCTAGCGCGCGCTCGCCCGGGGAGGGTGGCCCCGAGGCCGCGTGGAACGCGCGAGCACGCGGAGCGCTCTCAGCCGTTCGCGGTGCTGCAGGGGCTGCAGGGTCCGCCGCAGTCGATCTGCATCTCGCCCTGGTTCTTCACGCCGTCGCTGCAGGTGGGCACTTGGCAGCAGCTCATCGAGGCGTCGGGACAGCCCACCTCCTCGCAGACGCCGCTCGCGCAGTTCGAGGCCTGCTCGCAGGGCTCGAGCGGATCGCAGGCGCCGGCACAGGCCGGCCCGCAGTCGATCGCCCACTCGTCGCCGTTCTTCACGCCATCGACGCAGGTGGGCGGCTTGCACCGCGGCGTGCAGCCGGCCCCTTCGCAGCCGCACACGCCGTCGAGGCAATCGGCCGGCTGAGCGCAGAGCTTGCCCGTCTCGCAGCGCTCGCAGCTGTTCGCGCCGCCGCAGTCGACGTCGGACTCGGTTCCGTTGAGCTCGCCGTCCTCGCAGCTCGGCGCCTGACAGACGTCGCTGTTGCAGACCTTGCTCTTGCAGTCCGAGTCCGACTTGCAGTCGCCGCCCGTGTCGCAGCCTGGGCACACCGAGCCGCCGCAGTCGGTGTCGGTCTCGCCCGGGTCGAGCTGCCCGTTCCCGCAGGTGGCGGGAACGCACTGCTTGCTGATGCATCGATCGGAGCCGCTGCAGTCGTCGTCGATCACGCAGTCGACACAGCTCCCCTGGCCGTCGCAGACGCCCGCGCTGCACGCGGTGCGCTCGGCGACCGGTGGGTTGCTCGCGCCATCGGGCCCGCAGAGGTCGGCGGAGCAGTCGTTGCCGTCGTGGAAGACGTCGCTCTCGTCGGGCTCGGTGACGCTCGAGCCGCTCGCGTCGCAGACCACGCGCTGGCAGTCGCCCTCGACCTGCGACGCCACGGGCGTACCCGCTGGCGCCTCACGCAGACCGCAGACCCCACCCACGCACTCGCGCAGGTAGCAGCCCGAACCGGCCTGCGGGCAGTCCGCCGGCGTCTGGCAGCGGATGCCTCCTCCGTCGTCGACCGACAGGGTCTCGATGCCGAGCAGGGCCTCGCAGGCCGTCGTGCCCAGGCCCAAACCGACGAGCCCGACCCACGCTGCCGCGAAGCGCATGAGCCCTGTGCGCGACCGAGTACTCATAAGCGACCTCCGAAAGCCAAGAAGAAGCCGCCGGGCACGAAGCTCACCGCCACCGGCGGAGGTTCGTCGCTCGGCGCGAAGACGTAGAGCAGCGCGCCACCGACGATCGCGGTCGCGCCCACCGAGAAGGCGATCGTCGAGACGAGCGCGGAGTCGCTGGCCGACTGCTGCAGCGCGACGCCCTCCACGGTGCACCTCGAGGGATCGTCGCCGGCGCAGGTGTCGCGCGCGTCGGCGTAGCTCGACATCGCGTCGATGCCGAAGGCCGTGCCGAGCCCGACGCCGACGACGCCGACGCCCGCCACGACGAGCCCTGCGAGACGCATGACGTCGCCCGGGCTCTGGCCCTCGTCGTCGGAAGGCAGAGGCGCCTCGGCGCGCGCGAGCGGCGGCACGAAGACGTCTTCGCGCCCGGACTCGCCCGCGATCGGCACGGTGGTCGACCAGGGTCGGTAGCCCTCGGCCACCGCCTCGATGCGCTGCTCACCCGGGTCGACCGGAACCCAGTCGCCCCACACCGGCTCGCCGATGCGCACGCCGTTGCGCGTGAGCACCAAGCCGATCGCGAGGTTGGGCTCGGCCACGTTGATCCGCATCATCGACAGCCGCGGCTCGAGCGCCGCAGCGCGCTCGCGCGCGATCTTCTCGCGCGCGGGCTGCTCGCGCATGCGCGCGATGGCCGCGGCCTCGCGGAAGCCTGCCCAGGCGCTCGCGAGCCGACCGGTGAGCTCGTAGCAGTCCGAGAGGTAGAGCAAGGTGCCGAGGCCTGCGTCGAGCCGCTGGCTCTCGGCGAAGAGCGGGCAGGCCTCGTCGTATTTGCCGCCGTCGTGCAGCTCGCGTGCGCGGTCGAACAGCGCCTGGGCCTGGGCCTTCTCCTCCGCGAGCGGCTCGGGGCGGTTCGGCACGGTGGGGAGGTCGTCGACGCCGGGCACCACGGAGGTCCTCGGCGGGGCCCCTCCGGCCGGCTTCGCTCGAGCATCGGCGCCGCCGACGACGAGCATCGCCGCGAGCAGGCTCGCCGCCCGCACGAGCGCCGTCCGCACGAGCGCCGATCGCTGCGAGCTCCACACGGCTCGACCACCTCGCTCTCGGGTCGCCCCGGTGCTCATCCGCTTCGTCTCCACGCGCTCAATCACGTTCGCCGAACCCGGCGGTGCGCTTCGGCCCTGTAGGCGCAGGCGCTGGGCGACGCGGCCTGGGCTGCGCAGCCGGTGCGCTCGCCGTCGCGACCGGGGCGCTCGCGTCGGCGGTAGCCGAGGCGACGCCGGCCGAGCCCGCGGAGGCACCGCCTTCAGTGTTCGCAGAGGCATCGCCGAGGTCAGGCGCAGAGGCACCGCGCTCGGGCGCTGCGCTGTGGGCCGCGCCGGGCGCGAGCTCGGCGTTCGGCGCAGGCGACCCGCCGAGGCTCGACGACGGCGCGTCGTCGCTCGGCCGCTCGGGCTCGGGAACCGGCGTGGCGGCTCGCGCGGGCGCGTCGGCCGGGCGCGTCGCCGCGAGCGAGAAGAGCGCGCCCCCGGCGAGCACCAGCGCCGCCGCCGCGCCGATCCACGGCCAGCGCCGCCTGCGCGGCGCGCTCGCGCTCTCGGTGTTCCAAGCGGTCGAGGTCGCCGCCCCCTCCGGTGGCGGAGGCAGGAGGCTCAGCGACGGCAGGGACGCGGGCTCGCCGGTAGGCGTCTTCAGGCTCGAGATGTAGTCGAGCGAGATCTCCGCCTGCGCCGGGGCGTAGCGCGAGAGCGCGCGGGCGAAGTGGTAGACGTCGCGGTAGCGAGCGTCCGGCTCCTTCTCCAGGCAGCGCCTCAGCATCTTCTCGAAGCCCTCGGGCAGGTCGTCGCGACCCGTCGGCGGCATCGGGATGCTGAGCACGTTGGCGCAGACCATCGGGATCGACGTGGCGTCGAAGGGCGATTTGCCGACGACCATCTCGTAGAGGATGACGCCGAGCGACCAGATGTCGGTGCGTTTGTCGACCTCGCCCGAGGCACGCATCTGCTCGGGCGACATGTAGAGCGGAGAGCCGAGCATCGCCGACGCGCTCGTGAGCGCCTTGGCCTGGCTGCGGTCGGGCGACTCGGCCAGCGTGATCTTGGAGATGCCGAAATCGAGCACCTTCACCGAGACCTTGCCGCTGGCGTCGCGGGCCAAGAACAAGTTCGCCGGCTTGAGATCGCGATGCACGATGCCCGCCGCGTGCGCCTCGGCGATCGCCTCGCAGGCCTGGAGCACCAGCGTGACCGCGCGCTCCACCCCGAGCGAGCCCTCGGCGACGAGCTCCTCGGCGAGATCGCGCCCTTCGAGCAGCTCCATGACGATGAAGGGCTCGCCGCCCTCGAGCGTGTCGACGTCGACCACGCGGCCGACGTGCTCGCTGCGGATCTTCGCGGCGGCCTTCGCCTCGCGGAGAAACCTCTCCACGGCCTCGCCATCCTCGCGAGCGCGGGGGCTGAGCAGCTTGAGCGCGACCCGGCGGTCGAGCTTCTCGTGGTGGGCCTCGACGACCAGGCCCATGCCGCCCTGACCGATGAGCCGGACGACCCGGTACTTGCCTGCGAGCACCTGGCCGATCGTCGCGACCAGCGGCCTCGAGCTCGCCTCGCCGACGAGCGAGCGCGGGCCTTCGTTGGACTCTGGAAGAGAGCCCGTTCGCTGTGCTGTCACGCTGGACGTACCCGAAGCCACGCTAGGCCGCAGCCTACCACGCCGCGACGGTGCTTGCCCTGAACGGTCGCGCGTCCAGCCCCGATGCTCCGGCCGTCAGGCCGGGCCGCAGCGCGCGCTCGCGACCCTTCCGACGAGCCGACCCCTCGGACGAACGCGCCCGCGCGCCGGGCAGGCGCCGGGACGCTCGCCGCCCGGGGTCGGGCTACTTCGCCTCGCGCGCCCGCGCGAAGGTCTTCTCGAAGGCCGTGCCCTCACCGCCGGCGAGCTTCTTGTGTTTGCCGAAGGCCTTGGTCTGACGGCTCCGCAGCACACAGCGCAGCGAGGCATCGAAGCCCGCGCTCGCCTCCGCGAACGAGGCCGCCGAGGCGTCGGGGCGCGCCGCCGCCGAGATGGCGCGCAGCGCGTCGCCGAAGTCGGGGCAGCTGCCCGGTGTGACGGGCAGCTCGAGCGGTGCGGCGCCCGGGCAGCAGCGCCCGCGGATCGCGGCGTAGGCGGCGAGCTCGTACCAGCCGAGCAGCGCCCACTCGCGCATGCCGTCGGTCACGCGACCTTGCGATGCGCGCACCACGACCTCTCTCACGGCGGGCGCCCCCTTGCGTGGATCGCGCTGCGCGCACACGAAGTCGAGGCTCGTTCCCACCGGCCGCGCGAAGCTGCCTTCGGCGAAGAGCGCGCTCATGCATTTGCCGACGTCGGCGACCGGCGCGCTCGGAGGCTGCGCCGCGCTCGCCTCGGGCGCCGCGCTGGGCGTCGCCGCGCTCGACGTCGCGGTCGCCTCCGCCGGCGCCGCGCTCGGCCCGGGGCTGCTCGCGCCGCCGCTGACCGCGGAAGTGGCGGTTTCGACGGCCGAGCTCGCCGCGCCGGGCGAGGGCGCGTCGACCGAGCCGGAGCGGAAGAGGATCACGGCGCTGAGCCCCGCGCCCAGCACCACCAGGGTGCCCGCGAAGGCGCGCAGCGAGATGCGCCCCTTCGCCGGCGCCGCTGCGCGGACTCGCTCGAGCTCGGGCTCCGCTGGGGCGGCGAGCGCGTCGAGCAGATCGTTGCGTGAGCGCACCGGAGGGGCCGAGCCCGAGGCCGTCGGTCTCGTCGAGCTCGACGTGGGCGAGCCAGCCGTCGCCGCCTCGCCTCCAGGCGCGTCGCCGGGTGGCGCGACCGGCACCACGGCCGGCGGAGGCACGCTGCGGCTCTCCGGCGGCGGGCGACCGCTCGGCAGACGCGGCGCGCGCACGACCGGTGGCCCGACGCGCTCGGCCGCGCGACGCACCGAGTCCGCCACGACGGCCGGGTCGGCGTGAGGGAGCGTCGGCCGATCGTCGCGAGGTACGGTGGTCTCCTCGTCGAGCACCGTGGAGAAGGGAGACGAGGGCGCCGCCACGGGAGGGGCCTCGGCGCCGGGCGGAGGTGGCGGCAGGCTCCTGAGATCGATGGCCTCGGCAGGCTGGCGCAGGCCGCTCGGCGCGGGGGCCGGGGCGCGCTTCGCGAGGCGCGCGCCGAGCGCGTCGCTCGGCGGCATCGCGTCGCCGCCTCGCTCGTCGCGGCGCTCGAGCCACGCGAGCAGCTCTCGGCGCAGCTCGGACGCACCACGCGGCCTGAGCTCGAGGTCTCGAGCGAGCGCGTCGCTGAGCAGGGTGTCGAGCTCGTCGTCACCTGCGTCGAACACGGCGAGCGGAGGCGGACGCAGCGACTCGACGCGTTTGCCGATCTCGTCCGCGCTGGGTGCATCGAAGGGCACCTGCCCCGTGAGCGAGGCGTAGAGCAAGACGGCCGCCGCCCACACGTCGTCGGCCGGGCTCGCGCCTCCACCGGCGACGCGCTCCGGAGAGTGAAAGGCGACGCTCTCGACGAGCTCGGCCGGATCGAGCAGCTCGGGCTGCTCGCCGCGCAGGCGCACGGCCGCCCAGCCCACGCGTCCGTGCACCAGCCCTTCGGCGTGCAGGCGCTCGAGCAGGGATGCGAGGCGGGCGACCAGGCGTACGGCCGCGACCACCTCGAGAGGCCCGTCTCGACGGATGCGCTCTTCGAGGCTCTCCACGATGCGGCAGGGTCGCAAAGCGGTGCTCTCAACTCAAGGACGCAGTCGGCCGAGCGCGGCTCGGGCGCCCGCGGCCTGCGCCGTCCGGGTGCGACACAGCCAGTCCACGGGTTGTCCACAGCTCGGCGCTCGGCGGCGGCTCGAGCGCCCCAGAGCGCGTGGACAGCGCGAAGATCGCATCTGTAACAGATTGATACTTCGATACAATTTCGTCCTGCGCGACGAGGACTCGGCGCGGGGCCGAGCGCTGGGGCCTCGGCGCCTGTGGAAAACCCGTGGACGCGAGCGCAGCCAGGAGCCCAGGGCAGCGCCCCGACGCGGAGGGGCCGACGCTTCCTGCGACCCATCCGAGGGTGTAGAGCCGGGCTCTCTCCGGGGCGGCGTGCGCGCACTCGATCGCGCCTCGCCCCGGCCTCGACCTCCACCCGGGAACCACCGCGCATGCTCAAGCTCTCTCTCGGTCGCGTCCGCCGCATCGGCGGCCTGCTCCTCGTCCTCGGACTCGGCTCGCTCGCGAGCGGCGCGATGCTCGGCTGCGGCGGCGACGCGCGCGTCCGCTACCCCACGACCGACAACGGGCTGAAGCTCGAGCGGGTCGTGCTCTACCGCAACGGCATCGGCTACTTCGAGCGTGCGGGCGAGGTCGACGGCGACGTGCTGCGCATCCGCGTGCGCAAGGACCAGGTCAACGATCTGCTCAAGAGCCTCACGGTGGTCGAGCGCGAGGGCGGCAAGGCCGTGAGCGTGTCGATGCCACTCGATCCGCAGTCGTGGGCGAACGCCGCGCTCGCGACGCTGGCGCCCGGCCGCGGCAACCTCGCCGAGGTGCTCGACGCGCTGCGCGGCACGGCCGTCGTGCTGTCGACGACCGAGGGCTCCGTGAAGGGCCGCGTGGTCATGGTCGAGGAGCTCGACGACGCGCCCGTTCCCATGCCCGTCACGCGCTCGGGGCCGATGCCTCCGCCGCCCTCGTCGACGCGAGATCACCGCGTCACCCTGCTCGACGGCAGCGACATGCGCGTCGTGCGCCTCTCCAACGTGAAGAGCATCCAGCTCGAGGACGGCGATCTCGCGATGCAGCTGCACCGCACGCTCGACGCGAGCGCGGGCGAGGGCATGTTCCAGCAGGTCGAGATCGCGATCCGCCTCGCAGGCAAGAGCTCGCACGATCTGCAAGTGAGCTACGTGGTCGCGGCGCCGATGTGGAAGCCGACCTACCGCGTCGTGCTGCCGGGCGAGGGCAAAGCGACCGGCAAGGCGCTGCTTCAGGCCTGGGCCGTGGTCGACAATACGAGCGGCGAGGACTGGCGCGACGTGGAGCTAGGCCTCACCTCCGGCGCGCCGATCGCGTTCCGCTACGATCTGCACACGCCACGCGAGGTGCCTCGCTCGGACCTCACCGAGAGCGGCGTGCGACGCCAAGCGCAGGCGATGGTCGGCGAGACGAGCTACGGCGGCGAAGACGCGGAGCCCTCGCCCGAGGAGGCGCTCGCCGAGGCCGAAGAAGCAGACGGCGCGTTCTACGGCCGCCGCGACGAGATGAAGAAGGAGGCCGCGAAGCCGGCGAAGGCGGCGAGCCGCAGCTCGGCTGCGCCGGCGCCCCCGCCGATGGCGCCCTCGCCGAGCGTGCGTGGGCCTTCGGGCGCCGCCGGCTACGGTCGAGGCGCGGGCGGGCTCAAGTCGCTCGAGGACAAGGACGCGAGCTCCGGCGCCGTGGACTTCGAGGCGCTGCGCCGCAGCACCCTGGCGCAGGCCCGCGCCTCGACCGTCGCCGGGCAGACACGCTTCGACCTCGACACCCAGGTCACGGTGCCCGACGGCGCCTCGACGATGGTGGCGATCGTGAACACCGAGGTCGACGGCGAGGAGACCTTCCTCTTCCGACCGGGCGGCGCGGGCATCGGCTACGAAGCGAACCCCTACCGGGTCGTGCGCTTCAAGAACACCACACCCTTCGTGCTCGAGCCGGGCCCGATCAGCATCTACGCGGGTGGCAGCTTCGTCGGCGAGGGCCTGAGCGAGATCGTCGGCGCGGGCACGAGCGCGACGATCCCCTTCGCGGTCGAGACCGGGCTCATGGTGAGCTCGACCTCGAAGTACGACGGCGACGAGATGCGCCTCGTGAAGATCTCGCGCGGCGTGCTCGAGGTCGAGCAGTTCAGCCGCCGCACGACGACCTACACCGTGAAGGCGCAGACGATGAACGACGGCTTCCGCATGCTCATCCGGCACGCGAAGACCGGCTACAACTACGAGCTCACGCCGCGCCCCGAGGGTACCGAAGACCTGGTCGAGGCTTACCTCGTGCCGATCGCGGTCGAGGCCGGCAAGCGCGAGGGCTCGATCACGGTCGTCGAGCAGACGCCGAGCAAGAGCTCGATCAGCATCTGGGACGCGCCCGCCCTGGGTGTGCTCGAGAAGCTGCTCGTGGCGACGGATCTCCTGCCCGAGGCCAAGAAGAAGCTGCAGCCGATCGTCGACAAACGACGCGAGGTCGCGAAGATCGACGAACGCGTCGACGGCCTCGTGCGTCAGCGTCAGCAGCTCGATCAGCGCGCGAGCGAGACGCGCGCGAACCTGCAGTCGATCGAGAAGAACCAGACGGCGGCGGCCCTGCGCGCCAAGCTCACGAAGATGCTCGACGACTTCGCGAGCGAGGGGAACCGCATCGGCAAGGAGATCGTGGAGCTCGAGACCAAGCGCCTCGAGCACCGCATCGAGCTCGAGGACCTGCTGCAGAACCTCGAGCTGGTCGCGCCGCCGAAGCCGAAGAAGTGAGCCGAGGCGCATGAGCAAGGAGCGCTACTGCCCGCGCTGCGGCGCCGAGCTCGCCCCCGGCGAGCACGGCGGCCGCACGCGGCCGGCTTGCCCACGCGAGGGCTGCGGCTACGTGCACTGGGACAACCCCGTGCCGGTGGTCGCCGCGATCGTCGAGCGCGAGGGCTGCGTCTTGCTCGTGCGCAACAAGACCTTCCCCGAGAAGTGGTTCGGGCTGGTCACGGGCTTCCTGGAGAGGGGCGAGACGCCCGAGGAGGGCGTGCTGCGCGAGGTGAAGGAGGAGCTCGGCCTCGACGCCGAGCTCGGCTCGCTCGTGGGCGCCTACGCCTTCTTGCCGATGAACCAGCTCATCGTCGCATACCACGTCGTCGCGCGGGGCGAGGTGGTGCTGGGCGAGGAGCTCGCCGACTACAAAGCCGTGCCGATCGAGAAGCTCCGCCCGTGGCCCTTCGCCACGGGCGACGCGGTGCGCGACTGGCTCGCGCGCCGAGCGCGAGCCTGAGGCCGCGAGCCTTCGATCATTGGTCGACGCAGATGGGCTCCTGGACCACCGAGTCGCTGCAGAGCTGACCAGCGGGACACGCCCGACCAGGACCGCACTTCTTCGCGCACTGGTTGGTGAAGATCATGACCGAGTCGGCAGGGCACCTCACCGGGCGCGCGGGCTCACCTCGGGTGCACTCGAGCAGCGCGTCGCAGTCGCCCCCATAGGTGGCGATGCAGTGGCGGTTGGAGGCGAAGCTCTCGCAGGAGGGCTGGTAGCTCGAGCCGGGGTTCTGCTTCCGGAACTGCGCCGGACACTTCGCGCAGATCGCAGGGTCGAGGCCGGTGCCGTCGAGCGGGGAGCGCGCGCCCTCGAACTCGCCGAGGAAGCTGGGCATCGGCGAGCGGTGCGGCCATTTGAGGTGCAAAGGGTGGACCTTGTCGGTCCACGAGAAGAGGAAGGTCGCGTCGATGCCCTCGACGAAGGGCAGGACGATGCTGGTCACGCCGCCCGAGGCGAAGAGGTAGGCGCCGAAGCCTCCCTTCTGCGTGATGACCGAGGTCGGCGTGCCGCCGGTGTCGTTCTTGCCGCGGCAAGACACGCGCAGCCACTCGCGGAGCATCTTCGTCTCGCACTGCAGCGCGCTCGAGCCCTTGACGTTCACCTCCTTGGTGACGGCGTTCCACTCCTCGAGCGTGGGCACCGCGGAGCGACCCGGCAGGACCGGCATCGGGTTGGCCGGCGGCGTGCCGCTCACGGCCGCCGGAGCGTCGGCCTTCGGCGCGATGGGCGCCTCCGCCGTCGCGGTCGCGGTCGGCTGGGCGTCATCCTCGTCCGCCTTCTTCGACTTCTTCTTCTTCTTCTTCGGCTCGTCCTCGTCCTCGTCGGCCGACTCCGCCTTCGCCTCGGCGTTCGACTTGTTCGCCGCATCGCAGCCAATCGTGAGCACCGCCGCCAACCCCAGCCAGACCCAAGAGGCTCTCATCATGGGCCGGGAGGCTAGAGCAAGTGCCGCTCCCGAGACCAGTGGCGACGCGGGCCCGGGAGCGCCGCCGCTCCGAGCAGCGGCCCTCGCGCGCGAGCGAGCTTCAGCCTCCGCGGGTGCCGCGCTGCGAGTGCCGGACGTCCTTGCCCTTGACCATGAAGACCACCATCTCGGCGATGTTGGTCGCGTGGTCGGCGATGCGCTCGAGGTAGCGCGCGAGCGACTGCAGCCTGGTCGCTCGGTCGACCGTGCCTGCGCTCTCGGTCATGCGGGCGACGAGGCTCTGGAAGATGCGCGCGTATTGCTCGTCGATGCGCGCGTCGCGCACGAGCACCTCGCGCGCGAGCGCCTCGTCGCCCCGCACGAAGGCGTCGAGCGCGTCGTGCAGCATCGCCACCGAGTCCCGGCCCATCTGCTCGAGCTCGGCGTGCGTGTCGGGGAAGGAGGGAGATGCGCCGAGCTCGGCGACGCGCTCGCAGATGTTCACGCCCAGATCGCCGACCCTCTCGAGATCGGTGACCATCTTCAAGACCGCGGCGATGAAGCGCAGGTCCGAGGCGACCGGCTGCCTCCGGGCGAGCACGAGCAGGGCGAGATCGTCGATGGCGACCTCGAGCGCGTCGATCGCCTCGTCGAGCGCGACGAGGCGCTTCGCGGCGCCTGCGTCGTGCTCGGAGAAGGCCCTCATGGCGCGACTCACGAGCTCCTCGGCCTTGGCGCCCATCAGCAGCACGCTCTCGCGCAGGCGAGAGAGCTCGTTCTCGTAGAGGCTATCGGTGTGGAGCAGCGGCACGGCTTCAGCTTCCCGTGGTTCGGCCGAATCGGCCAGTGATGTAGTTCTCGGTGCGAGGATCGCGAGGATTGGTGAACACCACGCTGGTGGGCTCGTGCTCGATGAGCTCGCCCTGGTGGAGGAAGGCGGTCGAGTCGGCGACGCGCGCGGCCTGCTGGAGGTTGTGCGTGACGACGACGATCGTGATCTTGCTGCGCAGCTCGTTGAGCAGCTCCTCGATGCGCGCCGTGGCGACGGGATCGAGCGCCGAGCAGGGCTCGTCCATCAGCATGACCTCGGGGCGCAGCGCGAGACAACGCGCGATGCACAGGCGCTGCTGTTGGCCACCGGAGAGGCTCGTCCCGGGACGGTCGAGGCGGTCCTTCACCTCGTCCCAGAGCGCCACGCGGCGCAGCATCGACTCGACGAGCTCCTCCGCCTGAGGCACCGGCTCTCCCGCGAGGCGGAAGCCGGCGAGCACGTTCTCCCGCACCGAGAGCATCGGCAGCGGATTGGGCCGCTGGAATACGAGCCCGATCCGCCTGCGCACCTCGACCGGATCGACCTTCGCGCCGTAGACGTCGACGCCGTCGAGCCGCACGCTTCCCCCGACGCCAGCGCCGCGCGTGACCTCGTGCATGCGGTTGATGCAGCGGAGCAGCGTCGACTTGCCGCTCCCCGAGGGGCCGATCAGCGCGGTGACCTCGTTCTCGGCGAAGCGCATCGAGACGCCCGAGAGGGCGCTCGTCGCCTCGGAGGCGGGCCTGCCCGGCGCGGCGAACCACGCCCTCAGGTCCTCGACCACCACTTTGGCCCGAGCCGAGGCGCTCATGCCCGGCGCTCTCCCACGCTCCGGCCGAGCGCGCTCGCGGCGACCACGGTGACGAGCAGGACGAAGGCCGCCGCCCACGCCTTCCCTTGCTCGGCGGGATCGGCCGAGCTCATCGACGCGTAGAGGCCGAGCGCCAGGCTCGGACTGTCGCCGAACACCGCGGCGCCGAGGCCTCGGACGGCGCCTGCGGTGAAGAGCAGTGGCGCGGCCTCACCGAGCGCGCGCGCGCCGAGCGCGAGGGCCACACCACCGAGGCTCGAGCGCACGCTCGGCAAGCACACGAAGAGCACGACGCGCCACGGGGCGAGCCCGAGTCCCAGCGCGGCCTCGCGCAGGCCCTCGGGCACCAGCGAGAGCAGCTCCTCGGTCGCGCGCGCCATCGCCGGTGCGATGAACAGACCCAGCGCGAGCGCGGAGGGCAGGAGCGACGAGGCGCCCGTGAAGCTCGCCACCGTGGAGTGCACGAGCACCCCGAAGAGCAAGGGAGGTGCACCCGCGAGCACGTCGGCGATCATGCGCACGGCGCGCGCCACGCGCGGGCCCGCGAGCTCGGCCACGTGCAGCCCCGCCAAGAGCCCCGTGGGCAGGCCGAACAAGAGCGCGAGCGCGCAGAGCTCGAGCGAACCGACGAGCGCGGCGAAGAGCCGGAGCTCGAAGCCGCCGAGCGCGAGCGCCTCGAGCAAGGACCACAGGACGAGCCCCAGCACGGGCGCGAGCAAGCCAGCGAAGGCGAGCGCGCCCGCCCAGCTCACGAGCCTGTCGGTGCGCGCGCGCCGCGTGCCGCTCGTGTGGGTCACGCGGGCCTCCGCGTCAGGCCGCGCACGAGCGCGCGCGAACCGAGGTGCGTCGCTGCGCCGAGCGCGAGCAGCACGAGCGCCGCCGCTGACAGGGTCGCGAGGTGCGAGGCGCGGAAGGCGTCGAGGTACTCGTCGACGAGCACGCTGCCGAGCGTACCGCTGGCTCCCCGGAGCGTGGGCGCGGCCGAGGGGCGCCCGCCGACCACCATGGAGATGGCGATCGTCTCTCCGAGCGCGCGCGCGAGACCGAGCACCACCGCCCCCACGAGGCCACGCGTCGCCACGGGCAAGACGGCGACGCGCACCGCCTCCCAGCGTGTGGCGCCGAGCGCGATCGCCCCTTCGCGCAGGGCGTCGGGCACGGCCGTGAAGACCGCGTAGGCGACGCGCGCGATGGTCGGCGCGCTCATCGCCGCGACCACGAGCGCCGCGGAGAGCAGGCCGCTCCCGCCCGGCCCGGCGAGCCGCTCGAGCGCCGCTCCGCCCACGACCGCGACCCAGAGCCCGACGACGACGCTCGGGACTGCGACCGCGCCGTCGAGCAGCGCGAGCAGGGGTCTCTGCACCGAGGGCGGCGCGAGCTCGGCGAGCCAGAGCGCGCCGAAGAGCGCCAGCGGCGTCGCGAGGAGCCCTCCGAGCAGCAGGGAGGCCGAGGTCGAGAGCGCGAGCCCGCCGAGCCCGAGCTCGCCCGTGCCGGGGTTGTAGCGGAGGGATGCGAGCCCCGGCAGCACCTCGGGCCCGCGCAGCACCGCGAGCACGAGCAGGCCGAGCGTGGCCGCCGTCGCGAGGGCGAGCAGCGCGGATCCCGCGCGCGCCAGCGACGCGAAGATCGCCTGTCCGCTCGCCGAGCCGCGGTGCGCGAGCGCCTTGCGTGAAGGAGGAGGGAGGGATGCCATGCTCAGTCCAGAGGCAAGAGGGGCGAGCCTCGGTGGTGGAGCCGGCGCAGCATGCGCCGAGCGCGGCCCGACATCGACGACGGGAGCGGCACGACGGGGAGCTCCTCGGCGCCCGCGTCGTGCGCGCCGAGCATCCAGTAGAGCAAACGCGCGACGGCCGAGCCGCGCTCGAGCTCGGCTTGGCCCTCGGGGACCACGACGAAGCTGCAAGAGACCAGCGGATACGCGCCCTCCAGGTCGACGTCGAAGACCTCGCGCTCCGAACGCTGGCCCCCGGAGGTGGCGGCCTCGATCGAAGCCGTGGACGGCGCCACCAGCTCGCCGCGGCGGTTCTCGAGCGCCGCCAGCGCGAGCCCCGCACGAGCGGCCTGCAGCGCCTCGACGTAGCCGAGCGCGCCCGGCGTCTCCGCCACGCGCCGAGCCACCGCACCCGAGCCGCGCACGCCCACACCCGCGGGCCAGCCGACGACCCGACCGCGCCCCACCTCGCTCGAGAAGCTCGGGCGGATCGTGGCGCAGAGCTCGGCCAGCATCGCCGTCGAGCCGCTGCCGTCGCTGCGCACCACGAGCGACACCGGCAGCGAGGGCAGCGCGACGCCGGGATTCTCACGGCCGAGGCGAGGATCGTCCCAGCGGGTGATCTCGCCTGCGAAGAGGCCCACCAGCGACGCACGCGAGAGCTGGAGCGTGTGCACGCCCGGCAGGTGGAAGGCGAGCCCGAGGCCGAGCAGCGCCGTGGGCAGCTCGAGCACGGGCAGCCCGACGAGCGCGCGCTCCTCGTCGTCGAGCGGGAGATCGGTCGCGCAGAAGTCGATCGTCTTGCCCATGAGCTGGCGGATTCCTCCGCCCGAACCGACGGCGCGATACTCGACCCTGAGCCCGGGATGCGCGCGCTCGAAGGCCGCGAAGAGGCGCTGGTAGTAGAGGCTCGGCAGGGTCGCGCCCGCGCCGGAGAGCCGGAGCGGCTCCGCGGCGCAGCCCGGGCCGAGCAAGGCGGCGAGCCCGAGCAGCGCGCGTCGCCCGAGCCTCGGCTCAGGACGCATCGCCGACCTCTTCGGGAGCGGGCGTCGCGAGCTCCGCGATCGCGAGCTCGGCGCGCGGCAGCCCGACGGTGAAGGTCGTGCCGCGACCGAGCTCGCTCGTCACCGAGACGAAGCCGCCCATGGCCTCGGCGAGGTGCTTCACGATGGCGAGACCGAGCCCGGTGCCGCCGAGCTGCCGCGAGCGGCCCGGATCGACGCGGTAGAAGCGCTCGAAGAGGCGATCGAGGTGCGCGCTCGCGATGCCGGGCCCGCTGTCGGCGACCTCCACGAGCACGCGGCTGTCCTCGCCCCGGGCGCGCACCGTCACCGTCGCTCCAGGGCAATACTTCACCGCGTTGTCGAGCAGGTTGACCAGGATCTGCTCGAGCGCACGCGCGTCGCCTCTGGGAGAGGGAGCGTCCGCGTCGAGCGCCACGACGAGCTTCGAGCCCGCGCGCGCCGCGCGCTCACCCAGGAGCACCACGACGCGCTCCGCGACGCGGGCGAGCTCGATGGGCTCGCTCGCGAGCTCCAGCTCCCGGGCCTCGATGCGTGAGAGGTCGAGCAGATCCTCGACGAGCTGCTGCAGACGCTCGGCGTTGCGCGACACGATCCCCACGAAGCGCGCGCTCGCTTCGGCGTCGCCCGGCGGGATCGAAGCGAGCGTCTCCGCCGCCGAGCGGATCGAGGTCACCGGCGTGCGCAGCTCGTGCGAGGCGTTGGCCACGAAGTCGCGGCGCAGGCTCTCGAGCCTGCGCAGATCGGTCACGTCGTAGAAGACGACGAAGATCCCTCCCGGCGCCGTGGGCAGGCGCTCGGCGCGCACCAGGATGCGCCGCGGCTTGATGCCGCCGACGAGGATCTCGCCTTCCATCGACGAGCCCCGGCTGCGGCGCGCCTGCTCGAGCAGCTCGTGCAGCGCGGAGTCGCGCACCAGCTCGATCGGCAGCTTGCCGACCACGTCGTCGGCGACGAGCAGCATCTCCCGCAGCGCGGGGTTGATGAGCGCGACGCGGCCGTCCTCGTCGACGAGCAGCACACCCTCGCGCATGCCCTCGAGGATGCCCGACAGGAGATCGCGCTCCGCGACGAGCTGTCCGAGGCTCGTGCGCAGGCCGTCGGCGAGCTGCTCGAGCGAGCGCCCCAGGTCGGCGAGGTCGTCTTCGCCTTCGGCGCGCGCCCGCGCCTCGAGATCGCCGCCGGCCATGCGGCGCGCGGCCACGGCGAGCCCGCGCACGCCGGAGGTCGCGAGGCGCGTGGCGAGGCTCGAGAGCACCGCAGCGACGAGCAGGCCCGCGAGGCAGCCCACGACCACCACCCGACGCAGCGTCTCGATGGTCCCGGGATCCGGCGAGCGGTCGACGCCGATGCGCAGCACGCCCCCGTGGCCCGGCCCCTCGGCGAGCGGCGCCGCGACGTAGAGCAGCTCGCGCCGCGACGCGCTCGAGAACCTGGCGGCGCTCCCACGCGATGCCCCTTCGAGCACCTCGGCGACCTCGGGCGGCACCACCGTCGGCGCGAGCACCTCGAGCTCCTCGTTCGTGGCGAGCGAGTCGGCGAGCAGCTCACCCGCGCCGTCGAACAAGGTCAAACGCGCACCGGCGCGACGCCCGAGCGAAGCGAGCAGCGCGTCTCCCTCCGCACCCCGGACGAGCCGGCCACGCATTCCATGCAGGCTCGGCAGCGCGAGCTCGAGGCGCCTGCTCGCGTCGGACTCGAGCCGCGCGAGCCTCGTCTCCTCGACGAGCTCCCACAGGAGCGCGTAGCAGCCGAGGCCCGCGGCGACGATGACGATCGCGGAGATCCCGAAGAGCTTGCCGCGCAGGCCGAGCTTCACCTGGGGCCCCGCACGCGCTCAGCGCGCGTCGAGCGGCGCGCCCACGAAGCGGTAGCCGACGCCGCGCACCGTCTCGACGTAGTTGCGAGCGTCGCCGAGTTTCTCCCTCAGGCGCTTGACGTGCGTGTCGACGGTGCGCGTCGTGAGCTCCGAGTGCATGTCCCACACGTCGTCGAGCAGTGAGCCGCGGGACTGCACCCGGTTGCGCCGCTCGTAGAGCGTGACGAGCAGCCGGAACTCCAGCGGCGTGAGCTCGACCTCCTCGCCGTGGATCCACACGCGATGCGCGGCGCGGTCGATCCTGAGCACGCCGAACTCGATGCTCTCCTCGTCGGCGGGGGCCTGCGCGCGGCGCAGCACCGCGCTCACGCGCAGGAGCAGCTCACGAACGCTGAAGGGCTTGACCACGTAGTCGTCGGCGCCGAGCTCGAAGCCCACCACGCGGTCGATCTCCTCTCCCTTGGCGGTCACCATCATCACCGGGATGGCGCGCGTCTCCGGCGCGCCCTTGAGCGCGCGGCAGATCTCGGTGCCGAGCATGTCCGGCAGCATGAGGTCGAGCAGCACGAGGTCGGGGCGCTGCTCACGCACGAGGCGCAGCGCCTCGGAGCCGCGCGAGGCGATGCTCACCTCGTGCCCCGCCTGCTTCAGGTTGTACTCGAGGACCTGCTGCAGATCCGTCTCGTCTTCGACGACCAAGACTCGCGCCATGGGCTTTGCCTCGTTTGGGGAGGGAGTAGCGCGGGGGCGCTGCGAGTGCAGTGACAGCTTGGTGACGAAAGCGGGAGGAGGCGGCGGCGCACGAGCGCCCTTCGACCGCGCCCCTCCCCCGCCCTGCGCGCGCCTCCCCGCCGCGAGCCTCAGCGCTTGAAGCCGCCCATGCGGGGCGCGGGCCCCGGCGGCGCGGGGGTCGAGGGCTTCGGCGCCGCCGCGGGCTGCGTCGTGACGGCCGGCGCGGCGCCGCCCGGCGCGAGCTTGCCCGCGATGCGACCGTTGTCGGAGGCGATCACACCCGCCGCCTTCGCCGCGGGGACCACGGCCTCCGGCGCCACGACGGCCGCCTGCGCAGGCTCGGCCTGCGCGGGCGCGGCAGCTGGCTCGGCCGCCGGCTCCGGAGCGCGCACGGGCGCGGCCGCACGATCGGGGCCGCCGACGATGCGCGCCGGGCCACCACCGAAGGTCAGCGTGCGTCGCTTGCGGACCGAGCGGCCCTCGCCCGAACCGCTACGCGCCGCGAGCTCCTGGCCCGCGCCCTCCCCCTCGCCCTTCGCCGCCTCGGGCTCGGGCTTCGGCGCCACAGGCGTCGACGGCGGCTTCACCGCGAGGCGTCCGGAGCGCTGCATGGCCTGGACCTCGCCCTCGGGCAGGTAGGCACCCATCACCGTCGCCGGGTCGCCTCCCTCGTCCGCGACCCGCTGCGCGACCTTCTCCACGACGCTGGGGTTCGCCCTGCTCGCGGCGGCGATCTCGCTCTTGATGAGGTCGTTGAGCGCCGGCAGGTCGACGTCGCTCTCGGCGGCGATCTTGTCGAGCGAGGCGAGCACACGCGCCAGATCCTCCTCGACCTTCTTCTGGTCGAAGTGATCGTCGAAGCACTGGAACATGCCGACGCTCGTGGCGAGCGCGATGAGCGCGCTCAGCCAGATCGCATAGCGAGGCGGCTTGCTGCGGTCGCGCTCGACCCAGATGCCGATGATGGCGGCCATGCCGGCGACGACGAGTCCGATCTCGGTGATCAGGAGGTCGCCATCGAGTCCGAAGATCTTCTCATCCATGGAGCATCCGAGGTTGTCGCCCGACTGCCTGCGCGACAGAGGCGGGGGGTCACCGTCCAACCGACGGCGCCCGTGATGGTCCCGCGCCGCCGCGTCTGCGGGCAAGCCCCACGGCACGCCTGCGACAGCCGAGCGCCCCGTCCCGACGCGCAAGTTTTGCGCGCGGTCCATCGTCCACACGACACACCGACTGTGCAAGCGGCGCGGGCTCGTGGGAGCATGCTCGACCCGTGAGCCCCCGACGCCTCATCGCCACGCTCCTCGCGCTCTCTTGCATGCTCCCCGGCTGCGGTGACGACCCGCCTCCGCCTCCTCCCCCCGCCCCGGAGCCCGCGCCTCCCCCGCCGCCCACGCCCGCCGCCACGGCCTCGGCAACGGCGAGCGCCTCGGCTGCGCCGAGCGCCTCGAGCCCGGCGCCGATCGCGAGCGTGGAGGCGGTCTCCAAGGAGCCCCGCAAGTGGAGCGACTACGCCGGGCCGGAGATCGAGCCCAGCGTAAAGCCGGGCGAGCGCGCCTGGGCCGTCGTCCCGGTGAGCGTCGGCTGGGACACGCTCAAGCTGCGCACGCTCGACCTCGAGCGCCTCGAGGGGCACCTCGCGATCTTCAGCCTGAGCGAAGACGGCCAGAAGACCGAGTACCACGTGCCGGGCGCCTTCGTGTCACCGACGAAGCCCCCGCAGAAGCCGGGCCCGGGCACGCCGGTGATCGCGTCGGTGCACGGCTCACGCGCCTACGCGCGTGTGGTCGAGACCAAGGGCGACAAGCTCGAGGTGCGCTACCAGTTCGCCGGCTCGCTCGAGAAGGCCGAGCTCGATCCACGCGACGTGCTCGAGCTCGACGGCACGCCGCGCTTCGGCGCACCGATCGCCTACAAGGAGATGCGCGAGGGTCCGCGCAGCGAGCGCAAGATCGTGTGGCACCCAGCCACCTTCGTGCAGGCCTCCGAGGAGAAGGTCTGGCTCGTCACCTCCGCCGGCAAGCCGCTGCGTGTGCCGCTCGACACGGTGAAGGCGCTCGGCGTGCAGCTCACGCACAAGGCTGGCGACTCGGTCTGGGTCGCGAGGGGCGACGATCTGGTGCCCGGCAAGGTGCTCGAGGTGCTCGACGAGGCGCTGCGCTACCGCGTCGGGCTCGAGCAGGAGCAAGAGGTCACCGCGGGCTTCGAGAACGTGGCGCCGCCGGTACGCTGAAGTCACGCGGGGGGGGGGAGCGAGATGCAAGAGCGGCGACGGAGCTTCTGGGGCTGGGGCTACGAAGGCGAGCCGGTCGACGAGACGGCGCTCGCCTTCGCCACGGGCGCGCTCGAGGCGCTCTTCGGTGGCCGCGCGTCGCGCCGCGAGCCGCCCGAGGAGAGCCAGCTCGCGCTGCCCGCGCCGCGGGTCACGCTGCCGCCGTCGCTCGAGGCGCTCGGCGACCGGAGCCCGCATGCGCGCGCGCTCTGCGCCGCCGGGCGTTCGTACCGAGATCTCGCGCGCACCACGCGCGGACGCTTCGACCACCCTCCCGACATCGTCGCCCGCCCGCGCAGCGAGCGCGAGCTCGAGGGTCTGCTCGAGCACGCCGCGCAGCACCGCCTGTCCGTGATCCCCTTCGGTGGAGGCACGAGCGTCGCCGGCGGCGTGGAGCCCGAGCTCGGCCCTGAGCACCGCGGCTCGATGAGCGTCGACCTCCGTGCTCTGTCGGGCTTGCTCGACGTCGACCTCTCCTCGCGCTCCGCGCGCATCGCCGGGGGCACCACGGGTCCTGCGCTCGAGGCCGCGCTCGGCGCTCACGGACTCTCCTTGCGCCACTACCCCCAGAGCTTCGAGTTCTCCACGCTCGGCGGCTGGATCGCCACGCGCGCCGGAGGTCACTTCGCGACGCTCCACACGCACATCGACGAGCTCGTGCAGTCGGTGCGACTCCTCACCCCGCGCGGCCCGCTCGAGACCCGGCGCCTGCCGGGCTCCGGCGCAGGCCCGGCCCCCGAGCGCCTCGTGCTCGGCTCCGAGGGCACGCTCGGGATCGTCACCGAGGCCTGGATGCGCGTCTTCCCGAGGCCGAGCTTCCGCAGCGCGGCCACGGTCCGCTTCGAGTCCTTCACGCAGGGGCTCGAGGCGACGCGCCTCGTCGCGCAGAGCGGCCTCTACCCGACGAACTGTCGCCTGCTCGACGGCCCCGAGGCCATGGTGAGCGGCTCCGGCACAGGCGACGCGAGCCTGCTCCTGCTCGCCTTCGAGTCCGCCGATCACCCGACCGATGCGTGGATGGCCCGCGCGGTCGAGATCGCGCGCGGCGCGGGGGGCAGCGTCGCCGACGAGGCCATCCGCTCCTCGACGCGCGGCGACGGCCGCGATCTCACCGCCGACACCTACAAACGCTCCTTCTTCCGGGCGCCCTACCTGCGCGACGAGCTCATCCTGCGCGACGTCTTCGTCGAGACCTACGAGACCGCCGTGGTGTGGAGCGGCGTCGAAGCGCTCCTCGACGCGGTACGCGAGGCCGTCCGACACACGGTGCAGGGGCCACACCTCGTCACGCTGCGCCTCACGCACGTCTACCCCGATGGTTGCGCCCCCTACTTCACGGTGCTCGCGCCGGCGCGCGTGGGCCAGGAGGTCGAGCAGTGGTGGGAGCTCAAACACGCGGTGACGAGCGCCATCGTCGGCCACGGAGGCACCTCCACGCACCACCACGCCGTGGGGCGCGACGTGGTGCAGTGGTACGAACGCGAAAGGCCGCCGCTCTTCGACGAGATGCTGAGAGCCGCCAAACACGCCGTCGATCCGACCGGCATGCTGAATCCGGGGGTGCTGTTCCCCAGCGCGCGCTGAGCGCTCGGCTGCGGTGGCCGCCCTCGGCCTGAAGCCGAGCGTGGCGCGACGCCACGATGGGCGCCTGCGCCACGCTTCGGGCTCGGGCTCGGGCGATCGGCGCGTCGCCGAGCCCTCGGATCATTGGGCGACGGACGACTTCAGGACCTCTCGACCCGTGGGCTTGAGCACGTCGGCCGCCGCCTCCGCGGTGACGACGATCGAGAAGGCGTTGACGGTCGACTTGAACTCGAGCTCGCCCTTGCCTTCGTCGTCGACCGTGAGCGCGCCGATGTTCTGGGCCGTGGCGCCGTCCTTCTTGGGCGTGAGCCACACGATGTACGTCGTCGCGCCCGGAACGAGCTTCGACGGCGGACCGAGGCCTGCGACCTTCATCGTGAACTCGTTGTTGCCGTTCTCCTCGAAGGAGGCGTCGATGGTGCCCGTCGCGAAGGGCACCCCGGAGTCGGGGGTCATCGCGAAGCTGGAGCCACAGCCGGCGAGGGCGAGGCCGAGCACGAGGGCAGAGGCAAGAGAGAGAGTCTTCATGACGTTCCTCTAGTCGAGTGTGGTGAAGGAGCCGTGCGCCGAAAGCGCTCCGGCCTGATACGCGCGCCAGGCCTGCACTTCGCGTGCCGTTGGGCGGCGGAGCACGATCCGCGCGGCGGCTGCGACGCTGGGAGGAGTTCCTCGGCGCCCGGAGCCATGTCGACGGCGTCGCGGCGCAAAGCGAGCGCGAAACGCGCTTCGCGGCGCGCCCTTCTTGCGCCGAGCCTCAGCGCGCTGCGGTCTCGGGATCGCTGCAGCAGCGCACACCCGTCGAGTAGTCGGCGTAGCTCTTCACGTGGTTGCTCACGCGCGACGCGCAGCCCGAGCGTGTGCCTCGCGAGTAGAAGCCGCCCACGAAGACGCCTTCGTCGCTCGCGATCCACTCGTCGAGGTTGCCCACCATGTCGAACACGGCGTCGTCGCCCCAGCGGCTCGCGCAGCGCGGCGAGGCGCCGGTCTCGAGCAGGAGCGTCCTGCCCTCGACGACGAGCGTGGGGTTGCGTGGATCGTCGTGGTAGCGAGACGCGTTGCCGTGCAGCAGCATCGACGGGTGGTGCTCGCGGAAGACGTTGCAGGTCCCCTGTTCGTAGCGCTGGCCGTAGGGGAAGTCGCGCTGCTCCTCGCCGCGGCACGCCGTCACCCACTCGGCCTCGGTGCAGAGGCGCTTGCCCGCCGCCGCGCAGACGACTTCGGCTTGCTCGCCGCTCGTGTAGCCCTGCGGCAGCACCCCCGGCTCGGACACGGCTCGAAGCCGCGGCTCGAAGTCCGGTAGCGGAGGAAGAGGCAGCGTCGCCTCGAGGCGGTCGGGCGCGCTGCGCTCCATGCGCATCGTGTAGAAGGCGAACACGCTCTGGGCGCGCTCGCGATCCGGCGCGTAGAAGGGCGACCAGCGGCGCCCGCTTCCGACCTCGACGAGGCTCGCTTCGTAGCGGTCGACGCAGACGCGCCCGGCCACGGCGACCATGTCGGCCGGGCAGCGGATCGCGGCCGGGAGGATCGACAGCGCGCGCGCCCGCGAGCTCGTCTGGTCGTGCTTCGGCTTGGCCTCGGGCTCGTTCGAGCCCGCGCGCATGCGCGCCGCTCCGGAGAGCTGCGCGACGCGCCGCTTCGCTCCCTTCTCGGTCTTCGGCCTGCGCTGCGTGTCGCTCCGCGGCTCCCGCCGCGCGCCCGCCTCCGCTGGCGCCTTCGCGCGTGGCTTCGCGTCGCGCTTCTTGCTCTTCGCGGCCTTCTCCTTCGTGGCGCGAGGCTCGCGCGGCGCCGCGTCGCTCGCGCCCGCAGGAGCGAGCGCGAGCAGCACGAGTCCAGCTGCGACGGCGCGGGCGAGGCGCATGCGGATCGCCTCGCACGATCACGCGCGACACGACAAGTTCGGCGCGATCCCGGCGCCAGACGTTCAGGGCAGCGCCGCAGGATCGCGCAGCAGCGCGCCCGTGAAGCTGGCGCGCAGGTAGAAGCCACGCGGCACGGTGCCGAGGCGCTCGCCGTCGTCGCCGTAGGCCACCGTACGCGCGCTGCCGTCGCGCGCCTTCGGCCTCATCTGGAGGTAGCGCCCGAGCCGCGCGTCGAGCTCTTCGATCCGCCCCGCCCCGACCAGCCCGACGATGTCGTCGAAGTCGTGCGCGAGCGCGCGGTCTTGCGCCGGCGTAGGCGACCACAGGAGCGCTCGGCCGAAGCGCCGCTCCGTGGCCGAGGCCCCGGCTCGTGCGCCGATCACCGGCACGAAGAGCACCCGCTGGAGCTTCTCGCGGACCCACGAGCGCTGCCACTCGGCGCGGTCGGCCTCCTCGACGCGGAAGGCGCACACGAAGGTCGACTCTCGCGGTCGCAGCGCTCGGTCGACCGGGATCGTCTTCAGCTCCACGCCGAGCGAGGGGAAGTCGACCGTCGCACCCGGGCCTCCGTGCGCGCCGAGCGCGCGCTCCACCAGCTCTCCGAGCTTGCCCTTGGTGTGCACCCCAGCCGGGAGCTCCGCCTCCCCGAGCGCACGCGAGAGCTCCGCCACGCTGTGGCCCTCGAGCGCCCACGCGCGCTCCACGAGCGCCAGCACGAGCGCGTGCGACGCCGACGGCAGGCTCATGGGCCGAGCGAGACGACGGCTCCCAGGGTGTTGATCTCGGCGACGTACTTCTGCCCCACGGTGAAGCGCTTCGCGAGGCTCGCGCCGTCGCCCTTCACGTCTACTTCGTAGGTGTAGCGCTTGCCGTCGGAGCCCTCGAGCTTCACCTCGATGCGGTTCGTCTTCTCACCGATGCGCTGGTCGCCGCCGACCTTGGCCTTCTTCGCCGGATCGTCGGGCTCGGTGCCGTCCTTCGACTCGGAGCGCAGCTTCTCCTTGGTCACCCAGCGGTCGAGCTCGTAGCTCACCCAGCGATCGTCGACCTTCTTGGTGACGAACTTCGGCTTCTCCTCGTAGACGTCCTCGAACATGCCGTTGCCGAGGTCCTTCTTCCCGACCTTGATCTTCTCGGTGCCGTCCTGGACCTTCTTGTCACGCCCACGCGTCTCGGTCCTCAGCGTGCGCGCGCCGCTCGGCACCTCGTCGCTCCAGGCCTGGCCCGCCTCCACGCGCTTCTCCTCGAGCGCGGCCGTCTTCACCCACAGCACCGACTCGACCGTGGCCTCGAGCGCGGTGGTGCGCACGAAGACGAACCACACGAGCGCACCGAGCAGCGCCAGCACGCCGCCCACGATGCCGAGGATGAGCCCGACGTTCGCGGGCTTCTTCGGCTGCGCGGCCGCGTCGGGGATGAAGCGCTGCTCGCGCCGCACGCTGCCGTCGGGGCCCGCGCCGCACTGGTGGCAGTCCATGACGCCGGCGCGGTTGTCGGCCAGGCAATACTTGCACTTCCAATCAGCTCCGGCGCGCGCGCGCGCGACGAGCTCCGGGTCCTCGACCACCGGCGCGCTGTCGTCGGTGTAGAAGGGCACGCGAGGGTCGCGGGGCCTGCCGCAGCTCGCGCAGGTGCTCTGGGGGCCGGGGTTCTTCTTGTGGCTACACGAGGGGCAATCCCAGTAGCCCATCCGGATCGTCATGGCACCGCACGATACACCGAGGCCTCGCCCGCGGGAGCGGGCTCGACGCGCTCGGGGGCGCCGGAAAGCGCCGTCAGTACGCGCAGGTGGGGCCGGCTTCGTAGCCGGGCTCGGGCGTCATCGGGCCCGTGCCGCCGTAGGTCTGGCGCTGCTCGCTCGTCAGCTCGCGCGCCTTCGCGATCTCGGCGAGCACGGTCGCGCCCTCGGTCGGGCTGCGCGCGTAGGTCGTGTAGTCGACGGTGTAGAGCCCGAAGCGAGGGTGGTAGCCCTCGGCCCACTCGAAGTTGTCGTAGAGGCTCCAGTGGAAGTAGCCGCGCACGTCCGAGCCCTCGTCGATCGCGCGCTGGATCTGCTCGAGCGAGCGCACCACGTGCTCCGCTCGTCGCGTACCGAGCTCGGTCGCGATGCCGGACTCGCTCACGACCATCGGCAGATCCGGCCAGCGGCCGGAGAAGTCGCGCAGCACCTCGTAGATGCCGGGCTCGTAGTACTCGTACTTCATGGTCGGCACGCAGTGCGTGGCGTCGACCGGCGGCAGGCAGCTGCCGAAGTCGAAGAAGCCGAAGCAGGGCGTGACGCCGAGCACGGGGATGAGCCCGTTCTGCGCCGTGACGCCGGTGCGGAAGTAGTACTGCACGCCGAGCCACTCGATCGTGCCGCCGATCTCGGGCAGCTCCTCGTCGAGCGTGCCGTCGAGGTCCGGGTCGAACTTGCCCTGGCGTACGGCGTCGACGAAGAGGTGGTGGTAGACGTACTCGACGCGCCTCGCGCCCTCGACGTCGGCCGGGTCCTCGCTCGGCGCGTTGTTGCGTGCGGGCTTCCAGACGCCGACGCTCAGCGTGAGGCCGATGCTCGCCGCGTCTCCGTCGCCGTCGGCGTCGACGGTGTCGAGCTCGTCGAGCGCTCCGTAGGCCGCCGCGTGCATGCGCAGGTAGGTGCGCACCACGGGCACGAACTTGCCGAGCAGGTTCTCCTCGCTCAAGAGGTAGCGCTTGCCGGGCGGGAAGTAGCCCGCGCCGTAGCCCGCGAGCAGGTAGTTCACCGGCTCGTTCATCGTTCCCCAGGTGTCGACCCGATCGCCGAAGCGCTCGGCGAGCAGCGCCGCGTGCTCGCGGAACTCCTCGATGATCTCGAGCGATCCCTCGGGGTGATCGAAGCCGCAGAGGTTCGTGTCGGTGGGCCCGTTCACGCAGTCGAGGTCGCGAGGGTCGTCGACCCAGACGGGGTTCGAGAAGTGGTGGATCGTGACGACGGGCTCGATGCCCTCGGAGAGCAGCGCGTCGATGAAGTCCGAGTAGTGCGCGAGCGCGGCCTCGTCGATGAGGTCGCGCTCTGGCTCGATGCGCGCCCACTCGATGCTGAAACGGTAGGAGTCGAGGCCCAGCTCCTTGATGATCGCGACGTCCTCGATGGCCTTCGAGTAGCCCATCGAGGCATCGCCCACGAACTCGCCTTTGGCGAGGCCGCCCTGGGCCTCGGGCGCCGTGTAGATCCACCAGTCGGTGTTCTCGTTCTGATCCTCGATCTGCGTGGCAGCGCTCGCCGCACCGAACTGGAAGCTGCCCTTGCCCGAAGCAGCCGAGAGCGAGCCGGGCTGCGCGTAGCTGATCGGCGCAGGCGGCGTGACCGTCTCGCCCGTGTCGTCGCCGCAGCTCGCGAGGCCGAAGAGCAGCGTGGATGCGCACGCGAGGCCTCGGGCGAGCGTGGCGTGGCGGCGACGACGGGCGAGCATCGGCATGCGTTCCTCCGGGAATCCTGAGCGGGATTCTCACTTGTATCACCAAGCCGCCTGGATCGAGCGCGCGGCCCGAGCGTCGCTCCGCGCACGCCGTCGCCCGTCACGAATGGCACGCCGCGGCACAGGGCTGCGCGCGCTACTGAGCAAACCCCGAGATTTCCGGCACTTCGTGCTTGGCCTGGATCGTGAATCAGAGCGAGGTATGAGCCGCCGCAAGACCACGGGCCTCCGCAAGCCTTCGACCAAGCTCGGCGCGCGCGTCGCCGCGAAGCGCGCCGCCGTGAACGAGCCTCCCGCGATCCACCGAGGCCCGGGCGAGCTCGAGGCAGTGGCGGTCGACCGCCCCACGATGCCCGAGGTGCCCGAGGCGAGGCGCTCCTCGTCCGGCCCGAGTCGCCCCCCGTTGGTCGAAGCCGAGCGCGCGCTCCCCCAGGTGCTCACCGCCCCGGAGCCGAAAGGGGCCGCCGAGCCGCGCCCCGCCGAAGCGCAGCCCACGCAAGACGACGAGCTCTCGCTCTCGAGCAGCTTCTTCGCGAGCGAGCCGAGCTCGTACGACTCCGGGCTGCTCGACAGCGCGCGCTTCGACAGCCTGGCGCCGATCTCGACGCGCCACGCAGGCCCGAGCGCAGAGCTCCACTTCGAGGACGTCGACCCGGAGCTCGAGCTCGAGGCGCCGAGCCCTGCTCAGCTCGCGCGGCAGGCGCGCATGCGGCGCATCGTGGGAGGCTTCGTCGGCGCCGTGGCGATCACCATGCTCGGCCTCGTCGCGGCGCGCCCGCTCATCGCCGGATCGAGCTCGAAGCACGTGGCTTCGGGTCCCACGGGCTACGCCGCCGACGTGTTGCTCGCCGCCCCTGCGCCGAAGCCCGAGCCCGCTGCGCCCGCCAAGCCCGAGCCCGCGAAGGCCGAGCCCGCAGCCGAGCCCGTCGGCGCTGAGCCCGCCAAGCCCGAGCCCGCGTCCGAGCCTGCCGCAGCGCTCACGCAGAAGTCGGTGCGCGCGCTCGAGCGCGGCAAACGCGACGAGGCCATCGAGCTCGCCACGCGCTCGATCGAGGCCGACCCGAGCGACGCCCTCCCCTACCTCATCAAGGGCTCCGGCTTCCTCGAGAAGGGAGACATGAAGTCGGCGCGCGCGGTCTTCGACGCCTGCGTCACGCACGCGAAGCGAGGCGCCGCCTACGAGTGCGCGGCGATGGGCGGCAAGAAGCAGCGCTGAGCTCGCCCGAGCACCGCGCCCGGGCTGCGCGCAGGGCGAGGGCTCCTGTAGGCTCGTGGGCGCCATGCCTGACGAGCTCGGACGCCTCTGCCTCGCCTGCGGACTCTGCTGCGATGGCTCGCTCTTCCGCGGGGCGGGCCTGCTCGCCGAGGAGGTCGAGCCCGCGCGCAAGCGTGGCCTCGCGATCATCGACGAGGGCAAGGGCTTCGCGCAGCCCTGCCCCAAGCTCGAGCACGCCGAAGACGAGAAGCGCTGCAGCATGTACGCGGATCGTCCGAAGGCCTGCCGCGGTTTCACCTGCAAGCTCTACGTGCGCCACCGCGACGAAGGGGGCGCGCTCGAGCCGCGCCTCGCCGTCGTCGCGCGCACGCGTCAGCTGCTCGCGATCCTCGAGGCCGACGGCCTGAGCCCGCGCGGCGCAGGCGAGCGCAGCCTCGAGTTCCAGAGCCCGGAGACGATGGAGGCCTTCGTCGAGCTCATGGAGACCATCGGCGACCACTTCAAGCGCGCCGACTGAAGACGTAACCAGAAACGCCGAACAGCGCTTGGGGCCGGGGCCCCGAGCGCGGCGCGCGGCAGCCGAAGACAGAGAATTCTTCCCCGACTTCTCCGCACTTTCTCGATTTCTGACGAACAACAAGTCGGAAGAGCCGAACCCCTGGGTTCGGCTTTTCCGGACAGACATTGAGCTGCGCCTCTGCCCTCCGGCCCGCGGCCGGGCGCCTCGAGCGCTCGGGCGCTTGACCTGCGCCCGCCGTTTCACTATCCATGTTCATTGAACATGGTCATTCGTTCGGAGCAGAAGGCCGCCACCCGCGAGCGCATCCTCGAGGTCGCGCGCGCGCACCTCGAGCGTGACGGCTTCGAGGCCACCAACATCCGCGCCATCGCTGCCGAGGCCGGCGTCGCGCACGGCACGGTGCTCATGCACTTCGAGGGCAAGCAGGCCCTGCTGCACGCCGCGCTCTTCGAGGACCTGGAGCGCACCTGGCAGGCCGCGAAGCGCCACACGAAGCAGCGCTCGCTCGAGGCGCAGCTCGTCGCGCTCGCGAAGGCCTTCTTCGACTACTACGCGGCGCGCCCGGCCTTGTCGCGTGCGCTCCTGCGCGAGTCGCTCTTCGCCTCGCCGCCGTGGAGCGAGCGCTTCGCCGCCCAGATCGCCGAGGTCCACACGCACGTGGCCGAGCTCGCCGGTGCGGCGAAGGAGCGCCGTGAGCTCGCACCGAGCGCCGACGTCGCGCTGCTCGGCGCGAGCTTCTTCTCCTTCTACTACTTCGCCCTGCTCGCTTGGCTGCAGGGCGGTCACCCCGATCCGCTCCGGCTCTTCCGGGGCATGCTCGCGCAGCACCTCGTCGGGCTGCGCATCGAGAGGAGCTGAACATGGGCCGTTCCGTGATCTTCACCGATGAGCAGCACAAGCAGTCCGTGCGCGACTGGTACGATCGCTTCCGCGCCGCGCTCGAGGTGCCGACCGAGGAGCGCCGCGTGGACACGAGCTTCGGCCACACGCACCTCTTGGTGGCGGGCCCGGAGGGCGCCGAGCCGCTGGTGGTCACGCACGGCGCGCTCGCGTCGTCGGCCCACGTGCTGCACGAGCTCGGCCACCTCGTCGAGTCGCGTCGGGTCTACGCGATCGACGTGATCGGGCAGTCGGTCATGAGTGAAGACCGCCGCATCGAGCTCGACGGCGACGACTACGGGCGCTGGCTCGTCGAGGTCGTCGACGCGCTCGGGCTGGAGCGCTTCGATCTCGTGGGCGCGAGCTGGGGGGGCTTCGTGGCGATGCGCGCCGCCTCGGTGCTCGGCGAGCGCGTGCGCAGGCTCGCGCTCATCGTGCCGGCGGGCTTCGTCTCCGGGCCGGCCTGGGCTGGCTTCACGAAGATGGGCTGGCCGATCATGATGTACCGAGCCTTCCCCACCGAGGCTCGACTCGAGGGGCTCTTGCGCGAGCTCTTCACCGAGGCCGACCCGCTCTGGGCGCGCTACTTCGGCGACGCCCTGCGGGCCTACAAGCTCGACATGCGCATCCCGCCGCTCTTGCGCCCGGAGCAGGCCGCGAAGCTCGCGGCGCCGGTGCTGGTCGTGGCCGCCGAAGACGACCTGAGCTTCCCTGGCAGCGCGCTGCTCGAGCGCGCGAGAGAGCTCCTGCCCGAGGTGGAGGTCGAGCTGGTGCATGGCGCGAAACACAGCCCCCCCATGACGCCGGCCTTCCGCGGCTGGCTCGCCTCGAGGCTGGAGCGCTTCTTCGAGGCCCACCCTCGCTGAGCCGCCGGGGGCCTGGAGGCGGCGCGGCAGGGCGTGAGGCTTTGAGCACCTTTGATCGAGGCGCCCCTCCGCGGCGCCGCTGCCCGAGCGGCCCGAGCTGGCAGCCACCCCGAAGTCACGCTAGGGAACCAGGCATGCGCAACGCCTTCGCCCTCGTGCTCACCGCCGCCTCGCTCGCCTCCCTCACGCTCGCCGCCGCGTGCAGCAGCGAGAGCAGCCCCGAGGGCGAGGGCTGCAGCGCGCACTCCGACTGCGGCTCCTCCTCGCCCTACTGCGGTGACGACGGCGCCTGCGGCGAACCTCCCCCCGGCGCCGAGCTCGGCTGGAAGGGTGAGTCCCCCGCGATCAGCGTGGTGGCCGAGGGCGAGAGCTTCCGCAAGCCCACCGACATCGAGTGGAACCCCAGCGCGACCGACGAAGCCTGGGTCGTCAACTACACCGACGACAGCGTCGCCGTCGTGAGCGGCGCGGCGGCGGGCGCGGCCAGCGTGCTCCACATGCGCGACCCCGCGGCGAGCCACTTCATGCGCCGCCCGCCGGCGCTCGCCATGGGTCAGCTGCTCGAGACCTTCGGCCAGACCTTCGGCGTCTGCGGCGACGGCGACAACGGCGGCAACGACTTCATGGGCCCCGCCCTCTTCACGACCGATCAGAGCATCTTCGCCGTGCAGACCGAGATCGGCCTCGGCTCGCACCTCGACATGCTGCACTCGACCTCGTTCTGCCGCGGCATCGCGTGGGACGAGGCCAACGTCTACTACGCCTTCAACAGCGTCTTCGGCTCGATCGACCAATACGACTTCGCGAGCGATCACGGCCCTGGCTGGGACGACCACTCCGACGGCAGCATCTTCCGCATGGTCGCGGGCGAGCTCTCCGGGGTCGACGGCATCCCGAGCCACGTCGCGCTGCACCAGGGGCGCCGAGAGCTCTTCGTCGCCGACACCGGCAGCGGGCGCATCCTCGGCGTGATGGTCGACACCGGCTCGCCGGGCACGCGCTTCGGTGGCAACGAGCCGATCGTCGAGCGACGCAACATCGTGGGCACCGAGCTGCGCGAGGTCGTGCCGGCAGGTGTGCTGCAGCAGCCCTCGGGCATCGAGCTGCGCGGCGACGTGATCTTCGTCACCGATCACGCGACCAGCCGCTTCCACGCCTTCGATCTCGAGGGCAAGGAGCTCGCCTCGCTCGACACGACCCTGCCGCCGGGCTCGCTCGCGGGCTTCGACTTCGGACCCGACGGCAAGATCTACTTCGTCGACATGATCGGCCAGCGCATCCTGAAGATCGACCCGCGCCCCTGAGCGCCTCGGCGCTCGGGGCGGCGCGTTGACCGTCGACGCGACGGGCCGCTACGCTCGGTCTTTCCGCCGCAGCCTGGAGACCCCTTCGACGTGTCGAGCGCGCGCGTCCTCGCGAACCGCTACCGACTGGATGAGCACGCCGCCGAGGGCGGCATGGGCAGCGTGTGGGTCGCGACCGATCTGCAGCTCGAGCGGCGGGTCGCCGTGAAGCTCATGTCGGCCGCCTTCGCGGAGCAGGCCGACGCGCGGGCGCGCTTCCTGCGTGAGGCCCAGGCGGCAGCGAAGATCCAGTCGCCGCACGTCGTCTCCACGCTCGACTACGGCGTCGACGGCTCGACGCCCTACATCGTCATGGAGTGGCTCGACGGCGAGAGCCTCGGGGCGCGCCTCAAGCGCGAGCTCCGGCTGAGCACGACCGCCACCGGCGCGATCCTGCGTCAGGTCGCCCGCGGCCTGCGCAGCGCTCACGAGCTGGGCGTCGTGCACCGCGATCTCAAGCCCGACAACCTCTTCCTGCAGCGCGACCACGACGAGGAGATCGTGAAGATCCTCGACTTCGGCGTCGCCAAAGCGCGCGGGCAGACAGGCGATCAGACCCGCACCGGCGTGATCCTCGGCTCGCTGCGCTACATGAGCCCCGAGCAGGCGCGCGCGAACCGCGACACCGATCACCGCTCGGATCTCTGGTCGCTCGGCGTGATCGCCTACCGCTGCCTCACGGGCGAGCTGCCCTTCTCGGGCGCGAGCGATGGCGACCTGCTCGTGAACATCTGCACGGAAGCGCCGCTCCCGGCCTCTCGGTACGAGGCCACGCTCGCGCCGCTCGACGCCTTCTTCACCAAGTGCCTCGCGAAGGACCCTGCCGCGCGCTTCGGCTCGGCGGCCGAGCTCGCGGCCGCTTACTTCGCCGCGCTCGGCGTCGACGACCCCTCGCGGCGCACACGCTCCGCCGAGGCCGGGCGCGGTGCGCTGCCGAGCTTCTCGCTGCCGCCACCCGCCTCGCCACCCGAGGCCGCTCACAACGCTCCGCTGCCTCCACCCCAAGCGCCTCCGCTGCCCGCCGCACAGCCCCCCAGCCGACCCGTGGGCGAGCCCGCTCCATGGCCGCCGAGCCCTCCACCCTCGCAGCCCTCGAGTCGGTCCGTCTCGCAGCCGCTCGGCGCGCCGCAGGGCCAGCCGCTCGGCGCGCCGCCGGGCCAGCCGCTCGGCGCGCCGCCGGGCCAGCCGCTCTCGCCCGCACTGCAGGCCGTGTCCAGCGTCTCCGGCGCGAGCGCCGATCCCGCGAGCCGCTCGGCGATCCTCGTCGCTTCGATGCCCCCGCCGGGCCGCAGCGCGAGCAAGCTGGGCCTGGCGATCGGCATCGGTGGCGCCGTCGGCGCCCTCCTGGCGCTGGGTAGCCTGGTGGTGCTGCTGAGCACCGGCTCGGGAGCGTCGAAGAGCGGCGCCGGCGGGCCGAGAGGGGCCGCCTCTGCGGCGCCGGAGCTTCGGGAGGCGCCCCTCGCACAGCCCGCGGCAGACCCGCCCGACGAGCTCGCCGAGGACCAGGCCGGAGCCGGCGTCGAGCCCGCTCTGCCAGCGCCTGCGGGCTCTGCCGCGACGAGCTCTGCTTCCACCAACACCGCCGAGCCGAGCGCCGCGCAGGTCGCGACCGCGCCGTCGAGCGCCACGCCCCGCGCCGCCTCGAGCGCCCGAGCCAGCGCGAGCGGCTCGGCCAAGAGCCCTGGCACGAAGCCGCTCAGCCGGCCGCTGATCCCGTCGAACCCCTACTGAGGCGCCCGCACTTGCACACGCGCTGTCTTCGCCGCTCCACCGCGCTCGTCTTCACCGCGACGCTCGGGCTCGCCGCGCTCGCGACGCGCGAGGCGAAGGCCGCCGGCGCGGAGGCCACCGCCGACGCCGACGCGCGCGCAGAGGCGCGCAAGCTCTACAAGCAGGGCACCGAGGCCGCGCAGCGCGGCAAGCTCGCCGAAGCGGCGCTGCTCTTCGCGCGAGCCGCCGAGCTCGCGCCGCACGCAGCCACGCACGTCGCCGCCGGGCGCAGCTTCCTCGCGTCGAAGGACGAGGTCGGAGCCGCGGATCACCTCGCGCGTGCGCTCGCCCTCGGGGCGCCCGAAGCCGAGCGCGGCGACGTCGAGGCCACGCTCGCGAAGCTGCGTGAGAAGCTCGGCTGGGTCGAGGTGCGAGGCGAAGCCGGTACGACGCGGCTCGACGACCGGCCCGCGTTGCCGATCCCATCGGCCCTGCACGGCGAGCCTGGCAAGCACACGCTGAGCTTCACCCTCGCGGGCGGCGAGGGGCAGGTCGAGATCGAGCTCCATGCCGGTCGAGGCGAGGAGGCCGAGGCTGCGCTCGTGCGCGAGGAGCCCGACGCAGCGACGACGCCCGCACCGACGTCGCTCGAGCCGGCGAGCGCCGGCCCGAGCCCGCTCCTGATGGGTGGCCTCGTCGGCGTCGGCCTCGGCGTGCTCGGTGGTGGGCTCACGCTCGGCCTGGGGCTCGCGGCGAACGAGGCCAAAGACGACTTCCTCGCCTCACGCTCGGAGAGCGACTTCGACGGCGCGACCACGCTCGAGACGAGCACGAACGTCGCGCTCGGTCTGAGCGTGGGCTTCGCGGTCGTCGGCGCGGCGCTCGTGAGCGTGGCGCTGCTCGTCGACGACGAGGCCCCGGTGGAAGCTGCGAATGGAGGTGTGGCGTGGCGGTTCTGAAGCGCGCAGCTGCCGCCGGAGCGCTGGGCCTCGTGGCGGCGTCGTGGCTCGGCTGCGATCTCGGGCTCGATCCTTCGATGATCGGCGAGTCGGCGAGCTCCGGGACGACGAGCAGCTCCTCGGGCGGCGGCGAGGGTGGCGCGAGCACCACGACGTCGAGCACGTCGAGCGGCGGCGGAGGCGGAGCGGGCGGTGCTGGCGCAGCAGGCGGAGGCGGAGCGGCCGGTGAAGGCGGCGCCGCCGTGTTCGGGCCCTGCGCGCCGATCGACGACTTCACCACCTTCGAGAACAGCGATCCTGCCGACGGCTGGCAGGTGGGCGGCAAGATCGACGGCGTGAACGTCAATGGCAACCGCATGGTGCGCGCCGAGGCCGAGGTCTCGATGGACGCCACGATGCAGCGCGAGCAGAGCTCCTCGCTCGAGGCCTGCTACGTCTCGGTGCGCGTCGACCCGCAACAGAACCCCGACACGACCTACCTCTCCCTCGCCTGCGGGGCGGCCACGGTGAGGTTCCGCGTCGATCAGTTCGAGCAGCAGGCCTCGGTCGACTTCGTGAATCCGCCAGCTTCACCGCCATCCCTGCCGGTCGCGCCGACGCCTCCGCTGGGCGGCAACTTCAACCCACTGGGCTACACGATGCGCGTGCGCTTCACCGACGAGGTGGTCTTCGAGATCAAGCCTGCCGGCGCCACTGGCTACACGGCGACGCACGGCTTCGCGCGCCCGAGCTGGATGAACGACTGCAGGGTCGGGTTCGGCGTCACCGAAGCCACCCAGTGCCGCTTCGACGACTTCTGCGTGGACGCACCATGAGAGCAACTTCTGGATCCCGAGCCTTCCCAGGGGCGCGCGCGCGTGTGGCCTCCGGCACCGTCGCGGCAGCGTGGTTCGTCGGCGTGGGTCTGCTGGGCTGCGTCTACGACTTCGACGCCTACGAGGTCGTCGACGCCGGCGCAGGCGGCGCGAGCGCGAGCACCTCGTCGCAGGGAGGCGGCGCGCCCGCGAGCTCGACGAGCGGCGCGGGCGGCGCGGGCGGCGAAGGCGGCGAGGGCGGCGCGCCGGTCGGGGGCGGGCCGCTGCCGCCCTGCACGCCAGCCTACGACTTCACGGGCTTCGACCCGGGCGACGACCCCTGGGACGACGACTATCAGGTCGACCCCGACAGCGACAATGGCGACGCCTACGCCTACGTGCGCGCGAGCGGAGGCGACGACTACGGCGGCTTCTGGTGGCGCGCTCCGCTCGCGCCGAAGAACTGCTTCCACTCGATCCGCCTCGAGAAGGAGGGCGGCACCAACCACGGGCTCTTCGCCTATTGCGAGGGCGACCACGGCATGCGCGTGAGCTACGAGGCGCCCACGCGCTACTTGCACGTGGTCTATTCGCCCAACACCAACGTCTCCGACAGCGCGGGCCTCACGCTCGGAGCGGAGCAGCTCGAGGGTTTCCGCATCTCCTTCGGCGAGGACGTCATCGTGAGCGAGGCGCGCGTGGACGGCAGCTGGACGGTGCTCGACAAGATCGCGCGCCCGAGCTGGCTCGTGGGCTGCGAGCTCGGCTACGACATGTACGGCGCCACGAGCGAGGGCTCGCACGTCGACGACTGGGCGAGCGATCCGCCGGACACCTCGCTCATCGCGCTGCCCTGAGCGCGTCAGACGACCGCGCCCGAGCTCAATGAAAGTCGCGTGAGCGCCCCGGCAGCTCCACCTCTCTCGGCAGCGTGAGCCGCTCGTAGGTCTCGACGAGCACGTGGATCACCCTGCCCTCACGCTCGAGCTTGCCGCTCACGAGCGCGATGCGCGCGTGCAGCACCGTGTGCCTGTACCGCTCGAAGATGGGCACACGCACCACGAGGTTCGCGATGCCCGTCTCGTCTTCCAGCGAGATGAACATCACCCCGCTCGCGGTGTACGGGCGCTGCCGGCCGGTCACGAGGCCCGCGACCCGCACGCGTGCGCCGTGCTCGAGGCCCTCGAGCTCGGCGGCCCGGAATACGCGCCGACGCGCCAGGGCCTTGCGCAGGTGGCGCATCGGGTGATCGTCGACCGACAGACCGAGGCGGCCATAGTCGAGCAAGAGCTGCTCCACCCGGCGGAGCGGGGGCAGCTCGGGAGGCGCGCTCCCACGCTCGAGATCGCAGGCCTCGAAGAGCCCACCGAGGCGAGGCGCGTGCGCCTGCCATAGCGCCTGCCGCCTGCCCTCGGCGAGCGGCTCGAGCGCGCCGGCCTCGGCCAGGGCCTCGAGCTCCGCGCGCGACAGCTCGGCCCTGCGCGCGAGCTCTCCGACGCTCTCGAAGGCGCGCTCTGCGCGCGCCACCTCGATGCGCCTGCCCGAGGCCTCGCCGAGGCCCTTGATCTGGCGCAGGCCCAGGCGCAGCGCGAGACCCTCGAAGCTCGACGGCTCGGGCTCGAGCGTGCAGTCCCAATGGCTCAGGTCGACGCGAGGCTCCCGCACGACGACCCCGTGGCGCTGCGCGTCTTGGACGATGCTCGAAGGCGAATAGAACCCCATGGGCTGCGCGTCGAGCAGCGCGCAGGCGAACACCCCTGGGTGGTGCGTCTTCAGCCAGCTCGACGCATAGACGAGCAGCGCGAAGCTCGCGGCGTGCGACTCGGGGAAGCCATACTCGCCGAAGCCCTGGATCTGCTTGTAGAGCGCCTCGCCGAAGCGAGCCGAGATGCCGCTTCGAGCGAAGCCCTCGAGCAGGCGCTCTCGGTGCCGCTCGAGCCTGCCGTGTTTCTTCCATGCGGCCATGTCGCGGCGCAATTGGTCGGCCTCTCCGGCGCCATAACCCGCACCCACCATGGCGATCTGCATGACCTGCTCCTGGAAGAGCGGCACACCGAGGGTGCGGGCGAGGATGGGCTCGAGGATCGGGTGCGGGGCCCGCGCGGCCTCCTTGCCCTGACGACGGCGCAGATAGGGGTGCACCATGCCGCCCTGGATGGGCCCGGGGCGCACGATCGCCACCTCGATGACGAGATCGTAGAAGCACCTCGGCAAGAGCCTCGGCAGCATCGACATCTGCGCCCTGCTCTCGATCTGGAAGACCCCCACGGTGTCGGCGCGGCCGATGGCCTCGTAGGTCGTGGGGCACTCGGGCGGCACCCGCGCGAGCGCCTCGATCGGGTCGAAGGCCTCGCCCTCGCGCTGCCCCGGCGCGCGGCCGAGCGCCCAGAGCTCGGCGAGACACTTGCGGATGCAAGTGAGCATGCCGAGCCCGAGCACGTCGACCTTGAAGAAGCCGAGCGTGTCGAGGTCGTCCTTGTCCCAGGGTATGACGCTGCGGCCAGGCATGCGCGCGGGCTGGATGGGCGCGACCGCGTCGAGCGGCTCGCTCGACAGCACGAAGCCGCCCACGTGGATCGAGAGGTGGCGCGGGAAACCCTCGAGCTCGGCCGCGAGCGACAGCACGCGCCCGAGGCGCGCGTCGCTCGGATCGAGCCCCACGCCGGCGAGCGTCGCCGGGCTCACGTCGCCCAGATCGCTGTGCAAGACCACGCTGCTCAGGCGCTCGGCCTGATCGAGCGACAGCCCGAGCACCTTGCCCACCTCGCGCAGCGTGCTCTTCGCGCGGTAGGAGATCACCTCGCAGACCATGGCCGCGCGCGCCCTGCCCCAGCGCGCGTAGATGTCCTGGATGACCTCCTCGCGGCGCTCGTGCTCGAAGTCGACGTCGATATCGGGCGGCTCGGCGCGCTCGGCCGAGAGGAAACGCTCGAAGAGCAGGCTGGAGCGCGCAGGATCGACCGCCGTGACGCCGAGCACGTAGCAGACCGCGCTGTTGGCGGCGCTGCCTCGCCCCTGGCAGAGGATGCGGCGCCTGCGCGCCATCTCGACGATCTCGTGCACGCTGAGGAAGTAGGCCGCGACGCCGAGGCGCGCGATGAGCACGAGCTCCTTCTCGAGCTGGGCCTCCACCTTCGAGGGGACCCCCTCGGGGTAGCGCCGCTCCTTGCCCTCGGCGACGAGCCGCCTCAATGCCTCGTCGGGGCTCTCGCCAGGCCGACAGAGCTCGTCCGAGGGGAATCGATAGGCGAGCTCGGAGAAGGAGAAGCCGAGCCCGGAGGCGAGCTCGGCGCTCCGCTCGACCCAGCCGAGCTCGTCGCGGAAGAGCGCGTTCATCTGCTCGGCCGAGCGCAGCCTGGCCTCGGCGTTGGGCAAGAGGCGCGCGCCCGCTTCGTCGAGGGTCGTCTTGTGGCGGATGCAATGCAAGACGTCGGCGAGCATGCGCCGGCTCGGGTGGTGATGGAGCGGACGCCCGCTCGCGATCACGCGGGCCCCTGCGGCCTCGGCGAGCGCGCGGGCGAGGGCATCGCGCGCGGCGTCGAGGCCGTCGAGGCGCCGGTGCGCGACGACGTGCACCCTGCCGCGAAAGGCCTCGAGCAGCGCCGCGAAGCCCGAGCCCTGCCAATGGGATGCCTCGAAGCCCGCGCCCGCCTGCCCGCCGGACTCGGCGAGCCAGTCGTCGTCGATCGGCAGGAGCAACTCGAGCCCAGCGGCGTGCTCGGCGAGCTCGAGGGAGCCGAGGCCCGGCGCCTCGGAGCTGCGCGAGGTGGGCGCGTCTGGGTCGAAGGCTTCGATGCCGCGGTGCGCACGCGTGAGCGCGCGACAGAGGCTCTGGTAGCCCGCGTGGTCGCGCACGAGCAGGATCACACGCGGCGGCGCACCCGAGGCGCCGCGGAGCGCCATTTCGCTCCCGGAGACGAGCCGCTGGCCGATCGTGCGCGCCTCTCGGAAGGCGCGCACGAGGCCATAGATGCCATCACGATCGGCGATGCCCAGGGCCTCGAGGCCGAGCTCCTTCGCGGCGCGCACGAGCTCCTCGGGCTGCGAGGCTCCCTCGAGGAAGGAGAAGCTGCTCTTCGCGCAGAGCTCGGCGAAAGGGACGAGCACGCGCTACTCCCAATGGCCGAGGAGGAACGCGCCGCCCACGACCCGATCGAGCCCGATCCACGCCTCGCACACGGGCGTGTCGCGCGTGGCGGCGTCGCGCATGACCACATCGCTCGCCGGGCCCACGCAGGACGGGCTGCGGGGCAGCCCGCGGAGCCGCACCCGATGGAGATCGCGGCCCGAGGGGAGCTCCGTCCACCAGGCGACGCCGTCGACTCTGCGATCGAATTGCAGCCCCAAGGACTCGAAGCGCTCGCCGCCCACGACGATGCTCGCGCCCGAGGCCAGCCCGGCGCGCCCCTCTGCCGGAGCCTCGAAGACGATCGGGACCGGCGCACGAAAGACGCGGCTCGGCTCGGCGCGCAGCAACGGCGCCTGCCACGGCGCGCCTCGGCCGCTCGCCTGCCGCGCGAGAGCGCTGCTCGTGTCGGCGGCGTGCACCGGGCGGAGCGCCGTCTGCTGCTCGGGCAGGTGGTGCTCGACGAGCGCGAGCACCCCCACACGCTCCGGGCCGAGCTCCGCCGAGAGCTCGGAGAGCAGCGCCGGGAGCGCATCGGGGTGCACGGTCTCGTCGCGCGAGAGATCGAGCTGGATGCGCGGCGCCTGCACGATGCGCGACACCTCGAGCGTGACGCTCTTCGCGGGGGCCTCGAGCTCGAGTGACTCGAGCCTGGCCTTGAGCGCACGCAGCAGATCAGCCTCGCGCGAGAGCGGCGCCGGCAGATCGACCGCGAGCACGAGGCGCGCGGCCTCGGGCGGGAGCGCGCGCAGGCCACGGCGCGCGGCGAGCACGCCCACGTCGCAGTCGAGGCGGAGCTCGAGGCGGTTGGCAGCCTGGGCGCGGCCGCCGAGGCGCGCCGCGACACGCGAGATCATGCCTCGCAAGACGAAGATCAGCTGCGGCGCGGAGGCCACGCCCTCGTCGAAGAGGGCGAGCTCGACGAGGATCTCGGGCGGCGCATAGGGCTCGAGCGAGCGGCGATCGATGCCCTCGAGCCAACCCATGATCTCGCGTGCGCCGATGCCGCCGCGCGCTCCAGCCCTCGTGCCGCCAGCGCCCACGAGCGCCTCGAGGCGAGCCGAGAGCTGCGCCCTGTCGAGCCGGGCGAGCTCGCCGAGGCGCGCCACACCGAGCTTCGCGAAGAGCGCGGCCGCGCGGCTCGCGACGCTCGCGGGCGTGACGGCTCGCTTCGCGCCGGAGACTCTCGAGGATCGAGGCGCAGACCTGGGCGCGGCCTGACGCACCGGCCCCGCGGAGACGAGCGAGAAGAGCGACGCCACGGGCAGCTCGGAGAGCTCGCCTTCGCCCACGCCTCCACGCGCGCAGAGCTCCGCGATGCAGGGCCCAGGGCCGAGGGCGACGCGCGCCTCGTGCCCAGCCTCGCGCACGCGCCTGCCGAGCTCACGCGCGAGCTCGGCCTCGCCCCCGAAGAGCTGCGCGCTGCCCGTCACGTCGACCCACACGACGTCGCCCGGCGTGACGCCTCCCTCGAGCGCGAGCGCGACCGTCACGCCGAAGCCGAGGGCGATCTCCGCCACGGTGGCGAGCGCGAGGCCGACGGCGCGCGGCTCGACGTAGGCGAGCTCGAGCTCGGCCGAGAGCGCGCAGGCCTCCGAGACGCGCTGCCCCGGATGGATGCCTCGGGCGCGCGCAGCCTCGTTCACGGCGTCGAGGCGTGCGCCGCCGCCCGCGGAGAGCGACGCCTCGCCGCGCAGAGCTTCGCTGCGCGAGCCCCCTGAAGACAGGCGCACCCCGCCCTGCTCGACGAGCAGCACGCCGAGCGGGCGCTGGGCCTCTCCCGAGGGCGCCGCCTGCACGCGCCGCGCGAGCTCACAGCAGAGCTCGGGCAAGACGACGGCGGCGACGCGACGGGGCGACATACTGAACACCCGTATCGTACGATCGAAGCCGGGGTCGGGGCAAACGGTGGCGAAGCCGAGGCCGCTCGTGATGAGCTTCGCCGCATGCGAACGCCCCCCGTCTTCGGCTCGAGCTTGCTCCTCCTGGCTGCCCTCGCCGGCCTCGGCTGCGGAGACGGAGCGAGCAGCCCGCCGAGCGCGAGCGCCTCCGCCAAGCCGCAGGCCTCGGCCCCCGTCGCCGCGACGACCACGACGCCGGCCCCGAAGCCCGAGGCGCCGCCTCGCCCACCGCGCGACTGCGGCACCGGGCCCGACGTGGTCTTCGACGATCCGACCTGGGAGAAGGCTATCCGCTTCCAGCTCCAGAAGGAGACGGGCCCGATCAAGAAGACCGAGCTCGCGAAGGTGAAGAGCCTGAACGTCTCCGAGGCCAAGCAGAACGACGCGCTCGACCCCTGCATCGTGCCCGAGCTCACCGGTCTGAAGAGCCTCTACCTCGCGCCCGGCACGCTCTCGGACATCACGCTGCTCGCCAAGCTGACGAGGCTCGAGTCGCTGCGCCTCAGCATCTCGCAGGTGAAGGACCTCTCACCACTCGCGAACATGAAGCAGCTCGACAGGCTCGATCTCGGGCGCACGCCGGTGAACGATCTCTCGCCCCTCGCGTCGCTCACGAACCTCACCGAGCTCATGCTCGACGGCTCCGAGGTGAGTGATCTGTCGCCGCTCGCGAAGCTCGACAAGCTCGAGATGCTCGACATCAAGAATACGCGCGTGAAGGACCTCTCCCCGCTCCAGGGGCTCCGGAACCTCAAGGCGCTCTACATCAAGGGCTCGCTCGTCGAGGACATCAGCCCCGTGAAGGGCCTGCCCAAGCTGAAGCTCCACCAAGATTGAGCGCGGCGCGGGCGCGCGCGCAGCTCAGAACCTCGCCATCACACCGACCACGGCGCCGCCCTCGACGGGCGCCGCGTACGGCAGGGCAGGGAGGCTCTGGGCTTCGACCGTGTCGCTGAGCAAGACGCCCACGAGCAGCGCGGTGGTCGCGCCGATGGCCACGCCCTCGGCGACGAGCGTCGGCCCATTGAAGGGGCCGAGCTCACCCTTGTCTCCACAGCTCGGCTGGATGAGCGCGTCGACCGTGAGCAGCGCGGCCGACTGCGTATAGTTGAGCACCGAGATCACGACGGCGGCGTCGCGCCAAGCCTCGCTCTTCGTGGTGCCGAAGCCGATGCCGCCGGTGAGGATCGTGCCCACGTGCACCAGGGCGCTGATGGGCGTGCCGATGAGGTTCGTCGGATCGACGTCGCAGACCGTCGCCTGCGCCTCCCGAGGCAGCGCCGAGAGCGACAGCGCCGTCACACCCCAAAGACCGAGCTTGCGCGCGAGCCTCCCGCGCCTCGTGACCACGGCTCCTCGATGCATCGAAGCACTCCTCGCGCGCCGCTGGGATCGACCCTCTCGACCCGGAGCTCGGTCGCGCTCCGAACGATCGACGTCGCAAGAACGGGGCCACGTCGCCGCGCGACGCGCGACGCTCACTTGGCGTCGACGAGCTGCGGCAGCTTCGGGCTCTCCACTGCGCCGAGCGACTTGCCCTGGGCGTCGAAGCTCTCGGCGCAGAGCTCCACCATCGGCGTGCGTGAGCTCACCACGAAGCCCTTCTCGGGCTTCGCGCTCTCGACGTACGCGGCCGCGAGCTCCGCGCAGCCAGGCGCGCGGCTGCCCTTCACGGCGCAGAACACGACGCGCTCGTCGGGCGCGATCTCGATCTGCTTCGCCGCGCGTTTCTCCTTCTTGGCGCGCGCGTCCTCGAGGCGCTGCGCGATCGTGAGCAGATCGCTCGCCCCGATCATGCCCGCCGCGTCGCAGCCGCGCGCCCTCAGCGCCTCGGCGCCGGGGGCCTTCTCCGCCTCGACGACGAGCCCCGCGAGCTCCTCGCTCGCCTCGAGCACGGCGCCCGACTTGTAGCGGAAGCTCAGGTAGCCGAGCCCGACGCTGCCGAGCCCGAACACCACGCCGAGCAGCATCGCGAGAAGACAGCCCTTGCGACCGTCCATCGTGCCCGGCGGGCGCACGAGCGGCGCGTCGCGCACCTCGACGTCGGTGATCGGGGCCTCGGCGGTGGCGGGAGGCGGCGTCGCGTCCTGGGTGCTCACGCGCGGGACGCTAGCACGCTGGTGACGCGGCGCCCGAAGCGCGACCGCGTCGAATGCACCTCGGGCATCGAGACGGCCGGAGGCGGCGCGCCGCCTCGCCCGCGCTCAGGCGCAGCCGAGCGTCGCGAGGCAGGGCCGCACGACCTCCTCGTAGGCCTGTGTGCGGATCGACGCGAGCTCGGCGCCCGAGAGCAGACCTGCTTCGCGCGCCACCGGCCCGTCGTCCTTCGCCTCGAGCAAGGCGCGCGCGCGCTCGGCGCCCTCGCGCGCGGCCGAGACGAGCGAGGCGTCGCGCCCGAGCAGCCACGAGAGCGTGCGCCACGCGAGCTCGGCGTGGCGCTGCTCGTCTTCCGCGATGCGGCGGAAGAGCGCAGCGAGCGCGGGATCCTCGACGGCGTCGGCGACGGCAAGCGCCTCGGCGACGCCGAGCGTCTCGCCGACGCAGGCCTCCTCGACGAGCGAGCGCACGATCGAGCGCGCGTCGACCGCGATCGCCGCGGTCGCCTCGGGCAAGGCCGAGGGGCCGAGCTCGACGCCGCCGAAGCGCGTCGCGAGCGCATAGGCGATGCGCGCGTGCTCCACCTCGTCGAGCGCCGCGCGCTGTGCCTCGGCGACCAGCTCCGAGGGCGCGCCGAGCGCGAGCAGCTGCAGCGTGAAGCGCGCGAAGCTACCGACCGAGGCGTGCTCGAGCGCGGCGATGGCGCCGAAGCGCGTCGCGAGCGCGGCACGGAGCTCGGGCGCGTAGCGGCTCGCGTCGACCGCGAGCTCCATCGACCAGTCGGCGCGCGCCTCGCTGCGCGCCGCGCGCGCGTGCCCGTCGACCATCATCGGGCGGCCGATGGCGCAGTTGGGCGTCTGGCAGTCGAAGGTCGACGCCGGGTAGCTCATCGAGCACTCGCCGCCGTTGTCCGAGCACTCTGCGTTGCTGCGGCAGCCATCGAAGTCGCTGCGACAGCCCAGGTAGGTCTGTCGGCCGCAGCCGTCGTCGTAGCTGCCGATGCCGCACTCCCCTTCGCTGCAGTCTTCGTTGGACTTGCATCCATACGAGACGCAGGTGTTGTCCACGAGTGTGGGGAGCACCCCAGCGCAGGCGCAGACCTGGCTGGGATCGCAGTCCGAGTCGGACGTGCACGGGTAGGCACAGCCGCAACCGGAGCCGTCGCCGCCGAACTCCCCGAACTGCGTGAGGCAGCGGCCGCCGGGCTTCTCGTTGCAGTCGGCGTCGCTCTGACAGGCCGCGAACTCACCCGGGTTCGAGCAGGCCTCCCCCGTCACCGTGCCCGGGTCGCAGCTCCGGGCCTCCACGCGGTCGATCGCTCCATCGGCGCACTCGACGTAGCCCGAGGGCTGACCGCTCGGCAGGAAGACGGGCTTCGGGTCCACGCACTTCTCGGTCGTGCCCGTGCCGGTGCTCACCGACGTGGTGCCGGTGGTCCCCGTCGATCCCCACGAACCGCTCGACGAACCGCTCGTGCCCGAACCGCCGGCGCCGTCGTCGAGCGTCACGGTGCCACCACAGCCCGCGAGACCCAGGGCGCCGATGGCGGCGACGAGCGAGCCACGCATGCGCGCGTGGCGCGCGCTGCGCAAAGCGACGAGTGCGTGCGAGGTCGAGGCGAAGGAGGCAGTGGGCTGAGCGGACGGCTGCGTCATGGCGACGAGCGAAGCACGAGTCGTGCCGCTCACGCCAGCGCCGACGGGAGCCGACGTCTCGGCCGAAACCGCGCCGAGCACGCGGCGCCGCGGCGGTGGGGCGAGCTCGCCAGCGCGCGGCCACCGTCCGGAGCCTGGCACGGGCTGGCACAGCGCCGAGCTGGGGCCGCTCGCTCGCGCCCTTCACCAGGGCTGGGCCCCTAGGCGCCTGCTCGCTTGCGTTTGGCGCCCGCACGCTGGCCGAGCGGCAAGCGCAGGAAGATCACGCCGGTGTCGAGCCCTCCGCCCTCGGTCTCGATCATCGCGATCAGAGGCACCTCGATCGGGGCCGAGCCCTTGATGAGGTCGAGCGCCGCCGAGAGCTCGGCCTCGAGGTCGGCGCGGCCCTTGGCGCGCGCCAGCGTGCGCGCCTTGTCGACCAGCGCGGCGGCTTCGGCGCGCGGCAAGACCACGTGCTTGCCCTGCTCGCTCGTCACGACGATCGCCATCGACAGCCACGCGCTCGGCTCGCGCTTGCGCAGCCAGGGGCCGGCGAGGTTCGCGAGCTTGAGGGCGAGATCCGCGCTGAGCATGCGCGCGAGGCTGTGCGCGCGGCAGAGCTGACGCAAGCCGAGATGCGAGGCGGCTCAAGGCCTCGGGCCGGGCTTCGCGGGCGGCACGCTCCGCGCGAGCTCGGAGAGCAGGCCGCGCAGCCAGCGGTGCCCGGGCTCCTCGTCGACGCGCCGGTGCCAGGCCATCGCCATCGTGAAGCGCGGCACGCGCAGGGGCGGGCGCAGCACGGCGAGGCCGAGTGGCCGCGCGAGCACCTGCGCGACGCGCGCGGGCAGCGTGAGCACGAGATCGCTCTGGGCGACGACGTAGGGCGCCGCGAGAAAATGCGGGATGGTGAGCACCACCCTGCGCTCGCGCCCCATGGACGCGAGCAGATCGTCGACGATGCCTCCGCGCGCGCCGCGCGGGGCGATCACGGCGTGGCGCGCCGAGAGGTAGCGCTCGAGCCCGAAGGCGCCTCGGCCGAGCGGGTGCCCTCGCCGCACGACGCAGACGAAGCCGTCTTCGAAGAGCGGTTGCTCGCTGAGCGCGCCCGCGCGCGCGAAGCTGCCGAGCGGCGCGATGGCGAGGTCGGCCTCCCCGCGCTCGAGCGCGAGCGCGGCGTCGCCCGGCGTGGGCAGCGCGTGCACGTCGATGCCCGGCGCCTCGGCGCCGAGGCGCGCGAGGAGCGGCGGGAACAGCACCAGCTCCGCGAGATCACCGCCGACGAGCCTGAAGCGACGGCGCGTGGAGCGGGGCTCGAAGGCTGCGAGCGGTGCGAGCGCGCGGTCGAGGCCAGCGAGCGCCTCGCGCACGGGCGAAGCGAGCGCCTCCGCGCGCGGTGTGGGCAACATGCCGCGCGGGCCACGCACCAAGAGCGGGTCGCCCGTGAGCGCGCGCAGGCGTGCGAGCGCGTGGCTCGCCGCCGATTGCGAGAGACCGACGCGCCTCGCAGCTCGCGTCACGCTGCGCTCGGCGAGCAGCGCATCGAGCAGCACGAAGAGGTTGAGGTCGATGCCGGCGAGCTTGGCGTCATGCATGGTGTGCATGAGCTTATCTGAGGATCATGCACTGGCCGATGATGCACGACCGGCCTAGCTTCTGGCTCGTCGGGGCGAGAGGCGCCCCATGGAGGAGAGAGATCACATGAGCTACGTCGTCGCTGGGGTCACGGGGAACACGGGGCGCGTCGTCGCCGAGGCGCTGCTGTCGCAGGGCAAGAGCGTGCGCGTCGTCGTGCGCGACGCGCAGAAGGGCGAGGCCTGGCGAGCTCGCGGCGCGGAGGTCGCCGTGGCCGACCTCGGCGACCGCGCCGCGCTCACGAAGGCGCTCGAGGGCGCCGAGGGCGCCTACCTGCTCGTCCCGCCGAACATGGCCGCGCCGAGCTTCCGCGCCTACCAGGACGCGACCGCCGACGCGCTCGTCGAGGCCGTGCGCGCGAGCAGGGTGCCCCACGTGGTGCTGCTCTCGAGCGTGGGTGCGCAGCACGCGAGCGGCACCGGGCCGATCGCGGCGCTGCACCGCCTCGAGCAGGCGCTCTCTCGGCTCGAGGGCACGCGCTGCTCGTTCCTGCGCGCGGGCTACTTCATGGAGAACCTCGCCGGCTCGCTCGGCATGCTCGCCGAGGGCGCGCTGCCGAGCTTCTACCCCGCCGACTTCGGCATCGACTTCGTCGCGACGAAGGATATCGGCAAGCTCGCCGCGCAGCTGCTCGTCGAGGGCACCGAGGCCGCGCAGATCGTCGAGCTCGCGAGCCCCAAGCAGTCGATGAACGACGCCGCGCGCGCGCTCGCCGCGATCACGGGCAAACCGGTCGAGGTGAAGGCCTTCCCGCTCGAGGCGATGGTGCCCACGCTGACCAGCATGGGTCTCTCGGGCGAGGTCGCGGAGATGTACCGCGAGATGACCGACGGCATCCTGCGCGGCCACGTCGCCTTCGAGGGAGGGCACCGGCGCGTGCTCGGCACCTCGACGCTGGAGGAGGTGCTGAGGCCCATCGTGACGGGCGCGGGCGCCTGAACGAGCCACCGGAGGCGTCGCGCGAGCTCGACGCGCGCGGCGCCGGCCCTCAGGGGCCGCAGGCGCCGCGCTCGACGAAGGCGAGCGGCTTGAGGGCCGTCGGATCGAGCACGAGCGCGTGTTCGCCCGCCCAAGCGCCGGGGGCCGAGACGCCCAGACGCAGCCGACGCGGCGGCAGCGCGACGTAGAGGTCGACGCCGCCCGACCAGGGCTCCGCCAGCATCGCGGGCGGTGCACCGCCCCCGCGCCACGTGGCGCGGAGCTCGGTGCCCGCGCGCAGCGCGAAGCGCAAGCGCAACCACCGCCCGGCGCGGTGCGTGATCGCACAGTGCGAGTCCGAACCGCTCACCTCGGTCTCACACACGAGCTCGTGGAAGAGCGCTCGGTCGAGTGGACGAGCTTCGTGCTCGAGCGCGTCGAGCTCGTCGACGCTCGGCGGGTTCGGCCAGCGCGGCGCGCACGAGGGCCCGCGCCGGACCACGCCGTCGGCCGTCCCAGGGGAGGTCGCGGACACCTTCACGTCCGCCTCGCGCTCGGACTCCTCCGCCTCGAGCTCTTCCGTCTCGAGCTGCTTGTCGCGCTTGCGGCGCGCGGCGCTCGCCGACGCACCTTCGTCGACGCTGGAGCCGAGCGAGCTGGCCTCTGCGCCTCTCCACCACGCGATGCCACCCACGGCCACCCCCGCGACCAACACGCCCGCGACGGCCACGGCGACGGGGCGCATCGGCCCCCGCCCGCTGCGCGCGCTCGGGCCAGGAGGCGAGCGCACCGGGAGCGGCCGCGCGGGTAGTTGGCGCAAGGTCTCGTCGACGCCGGGCAGGGTCTTCGAGACGGGCTGTTGCGGAAGGGGTGGCAGCGCCGCGAGCAAGCTCGCGCCGTCGGGAGGGCGGGCCTCGGCGTCGAGTCGCAAGCACCTCCGCAAGACGCGCTCGAGCCCGTCGTCGCCTGCACCGTAGGGCAACCACAGCTGCTCCGCGCCGGTGTAGGCCGCGTAGGCGTCGGCGAGCTCGTCGAGGGTCGCATCGCTCGGCAGCCCGGTGGGATGCACCCCATGCTTCAGCAACCATCCCATGACCCCGAAGGCGAAGACGTCCCGCGAGGGGCGCGCGACCTGGTGCGCACGCGCCCGCAGAGACTCGGGCGGCAGGTAGGCGGTCGTGCCGACGACGAAGCCGACGTTCGTGAGCGCCGCCGGGTTGCCCACGCCCGCGGCGATGCCGAGGTCGGCCAGCTTGACGCTCGAGGGGTCGAGCGGCCGCTCGAAGAAGCTCGCGGCGACGAGCACGTTGGCGCCCTTCACGTCGCGGTGCACGACGCCGACCTCGTGCAGACGCGCGAGCGCGCCCGCGACGTGCACGAGCGCCGCGTGGAGATGAAGCGGCGACCAACGCGGGTCCGCGCTCGCTCGCCCGAGCGTCGTGCCCTCGACCCACTCGAGCACGAGCACGAGCAGCCTGCGTGGGGCGTGATCGAAGGCGCGCAGGCAACGCACGAGCGAGGGATGCACGACGCTCGCGAGCACACTCGCTTCACGGGCTGCGCGCTCGTCGCTCGAGGCGTCCCCGGCGAGCGACACGAGCTTGAGCGCCACGAGCTGGCCCGTCCGCGCGTCGCGCGCCTGCCACACGGAGGCCTGCCCACCTGCTCCCACCCGAGCGAGCAGCGTGTAGCTCTCGATGTTGTCCCCCGGAGCGAGCACCTCGGCCGAGACCCTACCACGTACGCGATCAGTCCAAGGGCGATCGGCGCTGATCGCGATCAGGCCGCCGCGCTCGAATCAGTCTGAATCCGGGGGGATATCGGTGGCACATCGTCTGCAAAGACCCCTGGCGCCGGCACGACGCCGGCCCCCGACCAGGAGCCCTCGCCATGTACCTCGCCCGCCTCGCCCTCGCCTCCGCCGTCGCCGCCGTCTGCGCCCTCTCCAGCAGCTCGGGCGAGGCCTGCGACACCGACCCGCCCGCGCCGCAGCCCGCCATCCGCGTCGGCGAGGTCGACAAGGCGCTGAACGAGCTGCTGGCGCTCGAGGGGCTCGCCCCGACCCGCGTGGGCAAGGCCGGCCTGCGCCCCGTCGACCTCGACGGAGACGCGTCGACGGCCGAAGCGCTCGTGGACGTCGTCGCTCCCGAGCACTGCTTCGGCGTGACCTGCATCACCCTCGTCGTGCGGCGCGACGCGAGCGGCAAGCTCGTCACGGCCGGCCACGGCGTGTGGCTCGTCCCGCTCGCGAGCCGCAGCAACGGTTGGCTCGACCTCGGCGCCACCGCGCCGCTCGTGACGGTGCGCGCGCTGCGCTTCCAGGCGGGGCGCTACCGTTGAGCCCATCCGCCTCGACGAATGAGCCGCCCGAGCGAATCAGCAGCCCCGGCGAAGCTACCGCCCCAGCGGTTCAGCCGCCCGAGCGAAAACGCCGCAGCGCGCCGCGGCTCACACCCAAGCGACGTGCAGCTTCGCTCTCGTTCCCGCCCGCATCGACGAGCGCCTGCTCCACCTTGTCGCGCGTCAGCGTACGGCTCGTGCTCGGCGCGGGAGCACCGAGCTCCTCCGAGACGGCCCAGGCGTGTAGGCCCACCGCCGGATCGCGCATCCTGAGGCGCGCCCAGAGCGCGGAGAGCTCACGCACGTTCCCGAGGTAGGGCTCGTGCATGAGCCGCTCGAGGGCCTCGACCTCGACCGAGTCCGGCGAGAGCGCTTCGCCCCGCTGCGCGGCGAGCGCGCCGAGGATCGCGTACAGATCTTCGGGGCGATCACGCAGAGGGGGCAGGCGCAGTACGGCGGTCGCGAGGCGCGCATGCAGATCCCGCCGGAAGCTGCCGGCCTCGATCTTCGCCTCGAGGGGCTGGTGGGTCGCGGCGATGAGCAGCACGTCGACCTTCTGCGGGCGCTCGCCGCCCACCGGCTGGACTTCGCGGTTCTCGAGCAAGCGCAGGAGCTTCGGCTGCAAATCCAGCGGAAGCTCGCCGATCTCGTCGAGGAACACCGCGCCGCCGTCGGCGGCGAGCACCACGCCACGCGAGGCCTTGCGGGCGTCCGAGAAGGCGCCCGCGACGTGGCCGAAGAGCTGGCCTTCGAAGACGCCCGCGGGGACCGCCCCCACGTTCACCGCCACCGGACTGCCTCGCCCGAGCGTTCGCGCGACCTGCTCGGCCGCGAGCTCCTTGCCCGTGCCCGACTCACCCACGATGAGCACGTTGAGCGGCGGCGCCCCACGCCAGGCCTCGAGCGTGCGCTCGACCTCACGCAGCCCGTACGGCCCTACCATGCGGCCGAGCGGAGGCGACGCCGCGAAGGCGCCGCGGAAGCGCTCGCGGTAGACGAAGACCGAGCGCCCGATCCGGAGGATCGCGCCGTCGGACAGCGTCACGGCCTCGCCCCCGGAGAGCCTCGCGCCGTCGACCCACGTGCCGTTCCTCGAACCGGCGTCGACGACCTGGACCGCGCCGCCGCGCTGCCTGACGACCGCGAAGTGCTTCCCGGAGACCTCGGAGTCGCTCACTCCGAGCGCGGCCAGCCACGCCCGGCCGACGGGCTCGGCGGCGGGGAGCGGCGCCGCCGTGGACACGGGAAAGGCCATCACGAGCGCGGGTCGCTCGTCGCGGGCCGCCCGCGCGACCGGCGCCCTGTGGGTCCTCGTCGAGGTGTCGCTCATCGGAGACGCATTCGTAGCACGAGCAACGAAGCCGCTGACACTGGGGAAGCCCCTCCCGCTCTCCGGGCGCCGTGCTAAGCCGCGCGCATGGCCACGCTCTACCTTCGACAGCTGCTCGTCGGGCGCGACATCGGACGCGACGACCCCGCCGGCGCGCAGATGCAGAACTTCGTCTACCTCGTGGGCGACCGCGACACGGGCGAGTGCCTCGTGGTCGACCCGGCCTGGGACGTGCGTGGCATCGTCGATCGAGCGGCGGACGACGGCATGAAGCTCGTCGGCGCGCTGGTCACCCATTACCACCCGGACCACGTCGGCGGCTCGATCTTCGGCATCGACATCGAGGGCCTGCCCGAGCTGGCGGCGCTCGCACCCTGCCCGGTGCACGTGCACAAGCTGGAGGCCGAAGGCGTGCGCGTCGTGACGGGGCTCTCGGAGAGCGATCTGGTGCGCCACGACGCCAACGACGTCGTGCGCGTCGGCGACGTCGAGGTCGAGCTGCTGCACACGCCAGGGCACACGCCGGGCTCGCAGTGCTTCCGCTTGAAGGACGCGCTCGTCTCCGGCGATACGCTCTTCTTGCAGGGCTGCGGCCGCGTCGATCTACCTGGCGGTGACGTGAACGAGATGCGCCGCACGCTCACCGAGCGCCTCGCCAAGCTGCCCGACGATCTGGTGCTCTACCCGGGCCACGCCTACGGCGGCGAGCACGCGCCGCTCGGCACCGTACGCAAGACGAACCCCTCCTTCGGTGCACGCGCGCGCTGAGGCCGCGCGGCGCATCGCTTGCGCCTCGCCGACCTGAGCCGCATCTCTTGCGCCCCTCACCACCTCGACGCTCGCCCCGAGCGCTCGACGTACTCCGCGAGCGCCCAGATTGGCCGGACCAGCCGCCCCGAGACGCCGCCCGGCCCGGAAGCTGCAAGCGCGCGAGGGCTGAGCGCAGAGCCGACGAGGCCCGGCGCCGCGGCTCCGCCGCACCATCCGCCATGCCGGAGCTCCCGACCGCTCGACCCCGACGCCCGCTCCACCTGCTCGGCTCGGCGTGGTCTCGGGCGCGGCTCGAGACGAAGCTGCTCGTCATCGGCCTGATCCTGCTCGTCGTGCTCACGGCGCTCGTGCTCGGTCTCAGGCCGGATCGCAGCACCCTCATCGCGCTCTACGCGCCGCTCTTCGGGGCGCTCTACGCGACCACGCTGCGCAGCTTCCGCTTCGACTGGGGCACGGTGGTGATCCTGCTCGGCGCCTACGGGCTCTACCTCGCGTACCTCGGCTACACGAGCTACGGCGAGCGCAACTACGACGCCGGCGCCCAGCTCGAGTACATCCGCCACATCGTCGAGAAGCGCCGCCTGCCCACGGCCGAGGCCTGCTTCGTCTGTCACCACCCGCCGGCCTACTACGCGGCCTCGGCCCTCCCCTACGCCTTCTTCGCGAAGACCAAGCTCGCCTCCCCTGCCTTCGGGGTGCAGCTCTTCTCGCTCGGGCTGTTCCTCGTCTTCGTGGTCGCGAGTCTCTCGCTCGTGCGCCTCTACACGAGCGATCCCTGGCGCATCCGCCTCGCCGCCGCGCTCGTCGCCTACTGGCCGTACAGCGTGCACAACGCGGTGCGGGTCCACAACGACTCGCTCGTGAGCACGCTCATGGTGCTGGCCTTCTTCTTCGTGGTGCGCTGGCAGCGCGACGACCGTCCACGCGATCTCTACCTCGCGAGCGGCGTCGTCGCCTGCGCGCTGCTCACGAAATCGAGCGCCTACGTGCTGGTCGCCACCTTGCTCGTGCTGCTCGCCCACCGGCTCTACGCCCGCGCGGAGCGCAGGGCACAGCTCGGGCGCGCGGTGCTCGTCGGACTCGTGCTCGCGGCGGCGATGTTCCTCAATACGCTTCGCAAGGGCGAAGGGCGCGCCGAGGCCGCCGAGAGCTCGCTCGTCGATCGTCGAGGCGCGCTCTGCCACAAGCTGCTCGGCAGCGCCTGCGACATCCACCCGAACAGCTGGGTCGACAACCGCCCCTTCAACTACCTGTGGTTCGACCTCGAGAGCTTCCTCGCCGAGCCCTACGTGCTCAGCGATCGCGACGAGACCGGCCGGCAGTTCTTCTGGAACCACCTCGCGCAGTCGAGCCTCTTCGGGACCCACAACAAGGTCCCGGATCGCGAGACCACCTACGAGCTCAACGCGCACGTGGCGGTCGTCATGCACGCGCTCACGGTGGGCATGCTGGGCTTCCTCGGCCTCTCCTTCCTCCAGCTCGATCGGCGCAGGCTCGCTCGCTACGCCGTGCCGCTCCTGGGCCTCGGCTTCTTCGTCGCCTTCGCCATGGCGTTCCGCGCGCTCGTGCCCGCGCCTCACCACAGCGACTTCCGACACGTCTTCCCGATGCTGAGCCTCCTGTCGCTCGCCTACGCGAGCGCCGTCGGCTTCCACGCACGTCGAAAGTCCGTGCTCCAGCACCTCGGGCTCGCGCTCGCGATCCCCTTCCTCGCGCTCTCGGTCTTCTACTTCTGGCCGAAGTACGACTGGGCCACGCGTGTGAGCGCCCGCACCGTGCGCGTGGAGCTCTCCGACTACGCGAAGCCGGTCCGCGAGGGCGCGCCCTGGGATCGCCGCGAGAACCTCATCCTCGAGGGGAACCACACCATCGAGGCGCTCGTCTCCCCCGCCCGCACCGTCTCCACCGTCGACCTCAGCCTCGACCACGACGACGTCTACGAGCTCGGCCTCCACGGCGAGTCGGGCGACAGGGTCCTGCGCCTCGGCCCGAAGCGACGGCCGCGCGGCGGGCTGTCGCGCTATCGAGAGACGCTCGATCCGCCCGTCTCGGGTGTGAGCCGCGTCACGCTGCGCGCGATCCGCGGAGATCGCTCCTACGCGCTCGGCCACCTCCTGCTCGGGCCCGATCAGCCGCGCAACGAGCCCCCGCGCAGCGAGCCGCCCAGCTCCGAGCCGCCCAGCTCCGAGCCGCCCAGCTCCGAGCCGAGCCCCTGAGCCGCACACGACCATGCCGCCGACCCCGGACCCCCCGCCCGCCTCAGCCGCTCCGCCGCGCGTCCGCGTGAAGGAGCCCTGGGCGCCCACGCTGCTCATCGTCTTCGGTCTGCTCGCGTTCTACCTGCCGACGCTCGCGCCCGGTCCGACCTTCACCGACGGCCCTGAGATCACCGTCGCGGTCGACCGACTCGGCGTCATCCACCCCACCGGCTACCCGATCTTCACCGTGCTGGCGCACGTCTTCACGCGCCTCTTCGCGGTCCCGCTGCCCGTCATCGTCAAGATCGAGGTCTTCAACGCGCTCGCGGCGGTCGGCGCCGCGCTCTTCGTCGCGCGCGCCACCCGCGAGCTCGTGCTCGGGCTGCGCGCTCGCCAGGCCGGCCTCGACGCCGCCTCGAAGGACCGCAGGCTCGAGGCCCCCGAGCTCGCGACGCTCGTCGCCGCGCTGCCCGAGTCGGAGCGCCGCGCCGCGCGCTTCGGTGGCACGCTCGCGGGCCTCGCGCTCGGCCTCTCCCCCATTCTCTGGGCGCAGGTGTGCATCCCCGAGGTCTATCCCTTCCACGCGCTCCTGGTCTCGGCCGCGCTCTCGCAATGGGTCCGATTCGAGGTCTCACGGCGCGAGCGCTACGTGGTCTGGGCGGCCCTGCCCATGGGAATGGGCCTCGCCCACCACGTCACGATGGTCTACATGCTGCCCGCGGCGGCGCTGTACCTGCTCCTGCGCAAGCCCAGCTTCTTCGCGACCTGGCTCGTCTACCCCGTCGCGCGCCTCGTGCGTCTCGCGCGCCCGGCCTTCCTCGAGCGCTTCGATCTGCGCGGCGCCTGGGGTTTACCGCTCGCCTGCCTCGCCGGCGCGATCCCGATGGCGAGCTACGCCTACCTGCTCTGGGCCAATGCGAACACCGACGGCGTGCCCTGGGGCAACGTCGACGATTGGTCCAAGGTCTGGGACCACATGACCGGCAAGCAGTACCAGCGCTTCATCGGGGTGCGCGAGCTGTCGAGCTATTGGCGGCGCACGGCGAAGACGCCCGGCCTCTTCGACGAGCAGTTCCTCCTGCACGGCGCGTTGCTCTTCTTCGTGGGCCTCGCCGTGCTCGCGCGCCGCTCCCGGGCCTTCACCGGCTTCGCGGTCGCCTACCTGATCCTCAACGTGGGGCACGCGCTGCACTACGCCGTGGGCGACTACGGCAACTACTTCCTGCCCGCCGTCGTGAGCTCCGCCTTGCTCATCGGCGTCGGCGCCGATCGCGCCTTCGCCGCCGCGCTCGCCCGCCCCGAGGTGTCTCGCCCCTTCGTGGCGCTCGGGGGCCTCACGGTCGCATTCGGGGCCGCGGCCGCCACGCTCGCCTACCACGCGCGCTACACCTCGCGGCTGGGCCGCTGGTTCTCGCCCTCCGTCCCGCTCGGCGTGGCGGCAGCCCTCGGCCTCGGGGCGCTCGCCGCGCTCGGCCTCGCGCTGTGGCTGCGCCGCGCGCGCGCTCCGCGCGTACTCCGCCTCGGGCCGGAGGTTCTGCCCAGGCTGCTCGCGGGCGCGCTCGCCGTGGTGATGATCCCCTCCGGCGTGCTCCGCGCCCTGGACCGCGTCTCTCGACCGCGCGTCGGCGCGAGCTATGGCGAGGAGCTGACGAGCACGATCCCTCGCGGGGGCGTGCTGCTCACCCAGGGCGACGGCTACCTCTTCACCATGTGGTACGAGCACCACGTGCTCGGGCGCGGCATCCACGGCGCCACGCTCGACATGGGCAACCTGAAGACGCCCTGGTACCAGCGCTACCTCTACGGCCGCTACCCCGACACCTGCGACCCTCTCGCGCCCGAACAGCCAGGGCAGCCGAGCTACGAGGAGCGCTGTGGCAGCTTCCGCAAGCGCATGGAACAGGGGCGCAAGAGCACCTGGACCTCGCTGGGCCTCTCGCGAGGGGGTAGGCGCAAGGCCCCGGTGAAGACGGAGCTACCCATCGTGCGCGGCAGCGAGGCGCGCTGCAGCGACCCCCAGCACCGACGCACGGCCGGCACGAGCTGCCGCTGCTACGGCTATGGCGAGCACACCGGCGTGGTCGAGGAGACCTGCGTGCACTCGGCCGAGGAGGGCGGAATCGCGCCTCGCAGCGATCTCGAGATCCTCGCCCACCGCATCGTCGAAGACGAGATCGAGCGCCACCCGCTCTACGAACGCAACGTCTACACGCATTGGCTCGGCAATGCGAAGGAGAACCCTCGCGGCTGGAAGGGGCCGGCCTACTTCCGCATCCCCGGCCAATACGATCTGCTCAACCGCGGCCGGGTCAACCAGATCGTCCGCCACGCCGACCTCGTGCCGCTCGCCGACGCGTGTGACCGCTCGCTCGGCAGCGTCGTCGAGGTCGGCGCCCATCGCCCCCCGAGGCCCCGCAGGCCGAACGACCCGCGTGAGCTCGCGCTGCCCAACGACCGCGCGACCTTGCTGAGCTCGAGCTACCTGAGCCCGAAGCGACGCGGCAACGACGACGACGCACGCCGCCGCTACACGCGCGGTGAGAGCGTGCACCTCACGATCGACTGGTTCGAGCGCCACGCCTACGACGCCACGAAGCCCGACAAGCTCGGAGCGCCCATCCGCGAGGGCGTGCGCGCCTGCGTCTTCGGCCCCGACCGCGCACGGGTGGGCGTCGGCGAGACGCCGTCGGGCAAGGCCCTCGCCGAGCCGCTCTTACGCACGAGCGCCGACTCTCCCACCGGCTGGTACCTCGTGCAGGCCTGCTCGGTGGGTGAGGTCGGCGATCGCGCGCCGCCCTACGAGGATCTGCCCTGCGAGCGCCTCTTGCTCGAGTACGCCTTCGAGCTCGCGCCCTGAGACGCACCCGGGCCGGCGCGCCTCAGCCCTCGACCTTGGCGAGCTCCGCGTCGATCGCCTTCTGCACGTCGGCGATCTCCTGGCGCAGGAGCAGCACCGTCTTCTTCATGCGCTCCACCTTGAGCTCGACGACCGACTTCGCCTCCTTGGCGGCGTAGCGCTCGTCTTTGACGTTGTGCAGCAGCTGGGCGAGCACCTGCTGGTTCTGGGGCGAGAGGCCGTGCACCTCCTCCTCCTCGTGCACGATCTCGGCGAGCTCCGAGTCGGTCGCGGCGCTCCTGCCCACCTGCACCATGAAGACGTCGTTGTAGGTCGCCTCGACGTCGGCCACCTGCTTCTCGATGAGCCTGGCGTTGTTGTAGAGCTCGCCCAGCTTCACCGCGAGCTCCTTGTTGCGGAAGGTCTTCACGCCGTCGGCGAGGTACAGCTGCCAGACCTCGTAATGGTAGAAGGGCGTGAGCACCGCCGGGTGGAAGACGAAGGGGTCGCTCGAGGCGCCGTGCTGCTTGTCGAACTTCGCGTAGAGCGCGTGGCACTCGGCGATGACGGCCGGGTCCTTCTTGAGCTTGAGCCCGGGCGCGTCGGCCGCGTACTCGAGGTGCAGGCAGTGCACGACCTTCTCGTCTTCGCCGAGCGCGCCGAAGAACTCGTCGAAGGTCGCGGCCATCGGGCCGAGGTTCTCCCCCGGCTTCGTGGTGTCGATCGAGCCGAGGTCCTTCTCGATGCTCGCCTCCTGCGCGAGGTTCGCGGCGAGCTCGGTCTTGAAGTCCTTGAGGAGCGCGATGTACTCGTCCTTCTCCTTGTCGCTGTCCTGCCAGCGCTGCACGGCGATCGCCGCGTAGAGGCCCACGAAGATCAGGATGAAGTCGACGAACTTGTCGACCACGAGCTCCCCGACGTCGAAGCTCGCCCGGATGCGCGCCCTTCGGGAGCCTCGCGGCACCTCGGGCGCAGCGTCGCCGTCGACGGTGAAGGACTCGGGGCCGGTGGGCTCGGGCGGGAGGGCTGCGCTCATCGGCGCGGAGGATACGAAGTCGGCGCCCGGGGTCCATACCGAAGGAGCCTCGATGGGTGGAGCACGAACGAGGCGCGAGCGCCGCGGGGGCGAGCGCGGAGGCTCAGGAGCCCTCGGAGCCCTCGCCGGAGGGCGGCGCGTCGGCGCGCTCCACCTCGTCGATGACCGCGTCGAGCGTGTCGCCCACGACGCGGTTCACGAGGCGGATCATGCCGTGGGTCGTCGACACTGCGGCGTCGTGGATCAGGTGCACGCCTCGCGCGGGCGCGGCGATCGTCGGTACGCGCTCGAGCAAGGCGAAGGGCAGCTTCGCCCGCTCGAGCTGCACGCGCTCCACCGCGAGCGAGCCGTGCTCCACGGCGTCTTGGAGGAGCTGCTTCAGGCCTCGGAGGCGCTTGGTGCGGTTCATGTGGGCTCCTCGAAGAAGCGGCGGATCGCTTCGTAGACGCGGGGGTCGTGCGCGAGCGCGAGGTGCGGGATGCCAGGCAGCAGGCTGACCTCGCAGTGCGCGTCGTCGTGCGCCGCTCCACCAGGCCTCTGCCGGAAGGTGGCGCTCTCGAGCGGCACGAGCGCGTCGCCGAACAGGGCCGCGACGCGCGGGTCGGCCGAGACCGAGCCCGCGACGAGCAGGTGGCGCATGCCGTCGAGCAGCGGCACCGGGTGCGACGGATCGCGCAGCCCGAGCACCGGCGCACGTCGGGCGCGGTCCTCGTGCCGGAGATCCGCGTCGCCCAGATCGCGGATGCCGTCGCTGCGCAGATCTGCCACCTGCGCGACGAGACGCGTCACCGGGTCGGGCACGCTGGCGACGAGCTTGCTGAAGACGCGCCCGGCGCGCTCGAGCGGCGCCCCGAGGTGCGGCGTGCCCACGTAGATCGCGCGCTCGACGAGGGGCAGCCATCGGCGCTGCTCCACGCTCGCGTCGTGACAGGCGGCGCGGATCACGAGCCCCCCCATGCTGTGACCGAGCAGCACGAGCTCGGCGATCGGGCGCGGGGCGAGCTCGACCACGGCCTCGAGCAGCCGCGCGAGCTCGGCCCCGTTGTCGGCGATGCTGAGCCCGGAGTTGTAGCGCAGGTAGAGCGGCGCGTAGCCGAGCTCCCCGGCCAGCGAGCTGCCGTAATCCGAGCCATCGGGCAGCTCCCAGACGCTCTCGGTGCCCATGAGGCCGTGTACGAGCACCACGAGGCGGCTCGCCTCCGTGCCGATCGCGTCGGCGAGCCCGGCCCGGTCGAGCTCGAGCGGCTCGCCGCGGTGCACGAGCACCATCTCGGTCGCGAGCCCGTTGCCGGAGCGCGCCAGGTGATCGCCGACGAGACCGTTCAGCGCCGCGATGGCGAGCTCGAGCTTCTTGCCCATGGATCCTCGGGTGCACGCCGCACGCGACGCCTCGCGCGGCAGCTTGCGCACGCCTCGGGCCGAGGGCAAGGCGCCCGCCCGATGCCTGGAGCACTTCCGAGCGCCCGGGCCGGACTCTCATGTACCCTCGCGCCGCGGCCCATGAAGACCGAACGACGCGAGCTGGTGCTCGGCAAGACGCTGAAGTGGCTGGGGATCGTCGGCCTGCTCGGGCTCGTGCTCTACCAGCTCCGAGGCGTGTTCACGCCGATCTTCCTCGCCCTGCTCATCGCCTACGTGCTCGACCCCATCGTCGACCGCCTCGAGCGCTGGCGTGTGCCGCGCGCGGCGGGCATCGCTATCGTGCTCGGCGGCTTCTTCGGCGCGATCGCGCTCTTCGCGCTCTTGGTCGTCCCGGGCATCGTGCGCGATCTCGTGTCGGTCGCGAAGGAGCTGCCGAGTCACCTCCAGAAGTGGATCGCCCAGGCCGAGCCGCACCTGGAGCGCGTCGGCATCCACCTCCCCCACACCGCCGAGGAGTGGGTCGCACAGCTCCCCCAGCACGCCGACAAGCTCGACAAGCTCCCGCTCGCGCGCATCGGGGACTTCCTCACGCAGGTCGTCGGCGGGACCTTCTCCGCGCTCGGCGCGGTCGTCGCGGCGATCATCGTGCCGATCCTCGCCGTCTACTTCCTCAACGACTTCGATCGTCTCACGAGCGGCGTGCGCGAGCTCTTGCCGCTGCGATTCCGCGACGAGGTCGAAGAGACGGCCGCCGAGATCGACGCGGTCATCAGCCAGTTCCTGCGCGGCCAGCTCACGGTCATGGCGATCCTCGCCGTGCTCTACGGCGGCGCCTACGCCGTGCTCGGCATCCGCCTGGCGATCCCCATCGGCATCGCCGCGGGCGTGCTCAACGTCGTGCCCTACGTCGGCAGCGCCTTCGCGCTCGTGGCTGGCCTCTTCATGGCCCTCATCGGCGGCGGCGGCTGGGGCCAGATCATCGGCGTGACCGTGGCCTACGTGGTGGTGCAGACCCTCGAGGGCTTCGTCATCACGCCGCGCATCGTCGGCGAGAGCGTGGGGCTGCGTGAGGTCTGGGTGCTGCTCGCGCTCTTCGTCGGCGGCGAGATCTTCGGGGTGCTCGGCGTCTTGCTCGCGGTGCCCGTCGCCGCCGTGCTCA
>ERZ761602.784-NODE-784-length-63665-cov-17.401368_pt1 | contig 63665 bp, 39 predicted proteins | sample MGYA00512165_ERZ761602 | MGnify/ENA primary metagenome ERZ761602 (study PRJEB28899, sample SAMN02445085) | bioreactor sludge metagenome | biome: EBPR sludge; isolation source: Thorneside wastewater treatment plant | place: Australia: Brisbane, Thorneside... | reverse complement strand
CCCGCCGAGCTCCGCCGGCAGCGACCACCGCCCTTGCCAGCGCGTGGGCTCGTGCTCGGGATCCAGCGCCACCCGGCCGAGGTCCGTCGTCGCGAGCACGCGCACCGGCGCCGGGCGGCGCAGCCCCGGGTACTCGACCACGACCCGGAGGACGACGTCGCCGCTTCCCGCCACCACCGAGGTCCGATCGGGTTCGACGTGGATCCCGGTCGGCCGCTCGGGTGGCAGCCGTAACCGGCACGTACTCGCGGTCGCGACCTCGCCGTCGGCCACGGCGGTGACGTCGGCATCGTCGACCGTGGCGCGGGTCGAGTCGACCGGGACCGCGAACCACCCGGGCGAGATCCGTGTCGCGGCGCCGGCGCTCGCGCCCGAGATCGTCACGGCCGGAGGTTCGCTCGCCGGTACACCCGTCGGGCCCACGGCGAGGAGCTCGACCCGGTCCCCGGCGGGGCCGCAGACGCTCAGCACGCGCTGGAACTCCGGGACCGCGAGATCCACCGTCGACTCGCCGCGACGGCCGGCGCGGTCGAGCGCGATGGCCGTCGCGCTCGTGATGCCGGGCGGGACGATGACGGGGACCGCCGCGACGCCCGATCGGTTGGCGGCGACCGGGCCGAACTCGCGTCCCCCCACACGCAAGGTCACCATCGATCCGGCGCGGGTGTCGACCTTGACGGTGGCGTTCCCGGCGAGCGGTACGGCGATCCAGTCGCGCACCCGACCGTCGGCGCCGAGCGCCGCGACGATCGCGACCTGCGGAAAGCGGGTGGCGGGCATGGTCCACCGGGCGTGGAGGCGCCCGTCCCCGGCGGCCACCGGCGCGTCGACGACCCCGGCGGTCGCGACCAGCGTGACCGGCTCTCCCGCCGCGAGGCTGATCACCGCGCTCGCGTCACGGCCAGCGACCAGATCGCGCGGCGCGGCGAGCGCGAGCGGGCCGCTCGACCGAACGTCGTCGGCATCGGCGGGGGAGACCGCGCCGAGCATCAGCCACGCGAGGAGCACGCTCGTCCGGGAGATCACCACGTCACCTCGGCCTTCACCGGCGGGGGGCGCCGGTTCACGGTCCGGCGCAGGACCTTCTGCTCGCTCCGCCCCGACGCGTCCTCGACGAACACCACGATCACGTTGTCGCCCTCGAGCGCTGCCAGCCGCGTGTCGAACGTGCCGTCGGCGTCGGTGGTCATGCGTACGCCGTTGATGCTGACGACGGCGCCGGGCGCGGTCTCGCCGCGCACCACCGTCTCTCGAAGGTCGCCGCCCAGCGGCTTCACCTTCAGGAACAGCGACGCCGGGATCGGCACCGGCACCGACGGCGCCTCGCCCGCGCGCGCGGTGGCCTGCCGGCCGCGCGCGATCGCGACGGTCGCGCCGCTGCTCGTGAGCCGGGCGGTGCCCTTGGTGGTCGCGACGGTCACGTCACCGCTGCCGCTGGCGATCGCGGAGAACTCGCCGTCGTCCGCTTCGACGACCGCCGACCCGCCGCGCGTCTCCAGCCGGATCTTCGAGCTGCCCGCCGGCACCTGCGCGCTGACCCGGCCGCTGCCGAGCATGACGTTCGAGACGCTCTCCGAGACCTCGCGGATCGTGAGCTCCGAGGTCGCGCCGATGGTGACCAGCGTCTCGCCGCCGAGATCGAGCTCGGTGGCCGCGCCCTCGGCGGTGCGGATCTGGTCATTGATGCCGAGCTGGTCGCCGATCTGCAGCGCGACCCAGGCGTCGCCGACCCGCCGCTCGGCGACGCCGGTCACCGATCGGACGGTCGTCCCGGGGGCGATCGGTGCCGCCGCTGCGTCGGCGGCGCTGAGCGGCGCGGTGGCGCGGGCGTCGTCGAGCGGCCTGGGCGACGAGGACCCGCGCCCGCATGCGACGAGCGCGAGCGCCACCGCGGCCGCCGCGAGCGCGCGTCGCGGGTCGTCACGCAAGGTGGGTCTCCCGGGAGGTGCGTGGCAGCGTGACGGTCACGGTGGTTCCCTGCGCGGGTTCGCTGACCACGCGGATGGTGCCACCGTGGGTCGCGATGATGCGCTGTGCGACCGCGAGCCCCAGTCCGTGCGACCTCCAGTCCTGCTTGGTCGTGTAGAAGGGCTCGAAGATCCGGTCGAGGACGTCGGGCGCGATGCCGCAGCCGTGGTCCGCCACCTCGATGACGATCGTCCGCGCCTCGTTGCGCGCGCGGATCGTCAGGGCGCCACCGGCCGGTTCCATCGCGCGGATCCCATTGTCCGCGATCTCGCGGAGCGCCTGCTCGAGCTGCGCGCCGTCACCGTGCACGGACGCCAGCTCCGCGCCGTCCTCGCGCACGAGCGTCACCTTCGCGGCGGCGAGACGCCCGGCGAGTGACGACGCCACGGCCTCGAGCAAGGCCCGCACCGGCACGGTCGCTTGCCGGGGAGCCTCGGCCGCGAGCGCCGACATGCGCTGGACGATGTCGCGGATGCGCTGTGCCTCGCGTTCGATCGAGGTGAGCGCCCGGTGCTCGCGCGAGCCTTCGGGCGCCTTCGCCAGCAGCACCTGCGTCAACCCGAGGACGCCGCTCAGCGGGTTGTTCACCTCGTGGGCGATGCCGGCGCCGAGCGTCGCGAGCCCGGCGAGCTTGCGCGCTTCCCCCAGGGCTTCCTGGGCGGCGACGAGCTCGCGGGTGCGCGCCTCGACGCGTTCCCGGAGCTCCGCGTTCCACGCCCGGATCTCGGCGTCCTGCTTCGCGATCTCGTCACCCATGCGGTTGAACGTCGAGGCGAGCCGCGAGAGCTCGTCGCGGCCGAGGACCGGCACCTTGTGGTCGAACCGACCGGCGGCGAGCGCCTGGGCGCCGATCGTCAGCTGCGCGAGCCGGTGGCGGATGCTCCGGCTCAGCACCAGGCCGGCCCCGAGCGCGGTGGCGAACGCGATCAGCACCCAGACCATCGACTGTCGCCGGATGCGATCGCTCGCCGCGAACGCGGCCGCGCGGCGCGCCTCGGTGACGATGCGGGATCCGAGGGGGCCCTCCGCGGACGCGGAGATCACGGCGGCCCCGGCTGGCGGCCCGGCGCCCGGGCAGAGCGGGCGTCCGTCGCGATCGACGATCGACGTCCACAGGTCCTCACCCCGAGGGGTCGCGATCGATCGACACAAGCCGCGCAGCGAGAGCCCGACCGCGACGGCCCCGTCGCGATCGGGCAGCCGGATGCGGTACGCGAACGTGACCAGCGGCGTCGCACTGTCGGCGAGCCAGAGCGGCCCGGCGATGGCGAAGCCTCCGGCGAGCGCCGAATCGAGCGGGATCGTGCGGCCGAACGTCTCCAGGTCGCGCGTGGTCACCGGCGGGTGCACGCCCGCGTCGCCGAGCTGGTAGGCGGCCGTTCCGACGCCTTCTCCCTCCGCGTCGATCACGCTCACCGCGACGATGTCGTCGAGCTGGCCGTAGAGCAGCCGCTGCGCGCCGGACCGCTCCTCGGGCGAGAGCTCGGTCCACGGGATCGTCTGGGCGAGCGCGCCGAGCTGCGCCCGTGTGGTCTCGATGGTGCTCCGCGCGCGCTGCGCGCCATCCGCGGCGGCCATCCGATGGATCTCGGCGAGCTTGGCGTCGAACGCGCGCTGGTGCATGCGGAGCGCCGTGCTGGTCGCGATCACGAGCGGGAGCAGCGCCGCGAGCAACATCAACCCGAGCAGCTTGCCGCCGACGCTCATCCGGCCCCCGACGCGGCCGGGAGGGAGATCTCGAACGTCGTGCCCTCGTGAGGCGTCGAGCGCACGTCGATTCGGCCCCCGAGCTGATCGACGATGCTCTTGACCGTCGCGAGCCCGAGCCCGGTGCCACGGTCGGCGGGCTTGGTCGTGTAGTACGGTTCGAAGATCTTGCCGAGCAGGTCCGCGGGAATGCCCGCGCCGCTGTCGCTGACCGTGAGCACGACCTCCGGACGATCGTCGGCGCGCGCGACCGTGATCGCGAGGCGACCGCCCTCGGACATCGCGTCGCGGGCGTTGACCACGAGGTTGGTGACGATCTGCTCGAGCTGGCTACGGTCGACGACCACCCAGTGTGGTCCGCCCCGCACCTCGACCGTGCATTCGATGCGCGCGCCGATCGCGCGCCGGAGCATCGAGACCAGCTCCTCCAGCACGTCGCCGACGGCGATCGTCGCGGGCTCCATGGGCTGCCGGCCGCTGAACGCGAGGAGGCGGCGGGTCAGCTCGAGGCCGCTGCGACACGCCTGACCGATGCGCGCGAGATCCTCGCGCAGATCGCCGCCGGTCTCGCCGCGCGTCGAGAGCGCATCGTTCACGAGCTCGGCGGACGTGCCGATCACCTGGAGGAGGTTGGCGAAGTCGTGAGCGACGCCGGACGCGAGGCGGCCGACGGCTTCGAGCTTCTGCGCCTGCCGGAGCTGCGAGACGTCGCGGATCACCTCGACGGTGAGCGGCGAGCTCGACGCCTCGAGGGATGCCGTGCGGACCTCGACGGCGAGCACGGTCCCGTCGCGTCGCCGGTCGACGCGCTCGGGGCCGCGGCACCCCAGGAGCGTCGCGGAGCGGCCGATGAGCTCGCGCCGCGGCCAGCCGTAGACCGTCTCCACGGCGGCGTTGGCGTCGTGGATCGTCTGCGTCGCGTCGTCGAAGACGACGACGGCGTCGGGGATGGCCTCGAAGAGCTCGCGGTATCGCCGCGCGCTCGAGCGCAGGGCTTCGAGGAGCGCGGCGGCCTCGCGGCGCCGCTGCGCCCGGTCGATCGCGTTGCCCACCCGCAGGCGGAGGTCGTTGACGTCACGAAGCGGCTTGGTGAGGTAGTCGAAGGCGCCCAGCCCGATCGCCTCGAGCGCGGAGTCGAACGAGGGGTAGCCCGTGAGCACGAGGACCTCGAGGTCGGGCGCGAGCCGCCTGAGGTCGCGGATGACCTCGATCCCCGAACGATCGGGGAGGTTCTTGTCGATCAGGGCGACGTCGAAGTGCTCGCCGCCGCGGAGGCGCTCGATCGCTTCCTCTCCTCGTACGCACCCGACGACGTCGGCATCGTCGAGCACCGCGACCACGAGCTCGTGGATCACCGGCTCGTCGTCGACCAGGAGGACGCGGCTGGACTTGCTCACGGGGCGCTGACCGGATCGCCTGCGCGGAACATGGTACCGTAGTCCTCGCGTCGGCGATGGTTCCTCCGCTTGGTACTGGCCTGCACGTACTGGTCGTCGAGGACGAGCCGGTCATCGTCGAGTTGCTCGGCGAGGTCCTCGAAGACCTGGGCTTCACCAGCGAGGTCGCCATCGACGTCGCCGCGGCGCGCCTGGCGCTCGCCCACCGTCGCCCCGATCTCGTCCTGCTCGACAAGAACCTGCCGGACGACAGCGGGCTCACGCTCGCGCGCGAGCTGGCGGGTGCGGATCTCGCGATCGTCATCGTGTCCGGCTACGCCAACCTGACCTCGGCCATCGAGGCGATGCAGCTCGGGGTCGCCGACTATGTCGTCAAGCCGTTCCAGGTCCCCGATCTGGTTGGACGTCTGCGTCGCGTGGTCGAGGTGCTCGGGCTGCGTCGCGCCAACACGCGCTTGCTCGCCGAGCTCGCCGACAAGAACCGGACGCTCGAGGGGTTGGTCGTGCGGGACTCGTTGACCGGGCTCTTCAACCACGCGCACTTCCACGATTCGCTCGAGCGAGAGGTCGAGCGGGCGCGTCGCCACGGCCATGTCCTCAGCGTCGCGTTGATCGACATCGACGGGTTCAAGGAGATCAACGATCGCTACGGCCACCAGGTCGGCGATCACGTCCTGCGCGTCGTCGCGCGCGCGCTCCAGGGGGACCACGCGAGCGGCGACTTCCACCCGCGCCGAGGCGACCTGATCGCGCGCTACGGCGGAGACGAGATGGCGGTGATCTTGCCCGACACCGACAAGGCCGGCGCCGCCACGCTCGGCGAGCGGCTGCGCGTCGCGGTCGGACGCGATAGCGGGACGGCGGGCACGCCGCCGGTGAGCTTGTCGATCGGCGTCGCGTCGTGTCCCGTCGATGCCAGCACGCGCGAGGCGCTGATCGCGGCGGCCGACGTGGCCCTCTACGCGGCGAAGCGCGGTGGCCGGAATCGCGTCGTCCCGTACACCGCGCGGATGGTCGCCGCCGGCGGCAGCGAGACCGAGCTCGGCCGCCTGCGCGCGCTCGATCGCACGATCGCCGAGCACGTGTTCCACTTCCTCTACCAGCCGATCGTGGCGGCCGACGGGAGCCTGTTCGCGTACGAGGCGCTGGTCCGCCCCGAGGACCCGATGCTCCCGAACCCGCTCGTGCTCCTCGAGGTCGCGCAGCGCACGGGCAAGCTGGCGTCGCTCGGCCGCGCGATGCGGACGCGCATCGCGGCGGACCTGGCGGAGCTGCCGGCAGGCGCGCTCGCCTTCATCAACGTCCATCCTCAGGAGTTGCTGGTCGACGGCTTCGGCCGGGGCGATGAGGGGCTGGCCCGGTGGTCGGATCGCATCGTCTTCGAGATCACCGAGGCGGCCGCGATCCTCGAGTACGAGCGCGTTCGCGTCATCATGGACGGGCTGCGTGGGCGAGGGTTCCGCTTCGCGCTCGACGATCTGGGCGCGGGGTATGCCGGTCTCAACTCGCTCGCGATGCTGACGCCGGACTTCGTGAAGCTCGACATGGATCTGGTCCGCGACGTCGCCGTCAACCCGCGGACCGAACGGCTCGTCCACCACCTCCTCGAGTTCGCGCGTGGTGAGGGGATGCAGGTCGTCGCGGAGGGCATCGAGCGGGAAGAGGAGCTCGCCGCGGTGCGTGCCCTCGGGGTCCCGTACCTCCAGGGCTACCGGTTCGGCCGTCCGGCTCGCCCCTTCGCGGCGCCGCTTGGCTGAGACGTCGATCACGGCAGCACGTACACCGAGAGCGGGCCGCTGCCGTCGCCGGTCGTGACGTAGACGGCCGAGGCGCCACCGAAGGTGAGCGCGTCGGCGTCGAGGATGCGGGTGTTGGTCGTCGCCCCGAACCCGGCGCCTCCCAGGCCGGGACACATCGTGGGCCCCTGATCGGCGGTGCACCCGAGCCGGCCGGTGAAGTCCGCCAGCGTGGTCGCCGCCGGATCGCTCGTGCGGTAGACGACCGCGCCGTCGGCGTCGTCGAAGCCGACGTAGAGATGGGTCGGCGTCGCGACCAGCATCGTGACCCGCGTGCGTGTGGTGTCGTCGAACTGCGAGAGCAGCGTGTTGCCCACGGCGTTGCGGGCGATCAGCGTCCAGTCGCCGGGATCGCACGCGGTCGTGTCGGGGGGGCCCGCCGGGTTACACGACCAGAGCTGGGGACCGGCGGTGGTGTTGCGGGCGACGAACAGGCGACCTCCGAAGACGGCGGCCTGCGGGACCGCGCGGTCCGTCGGCAGGAGGTCGGCGAACTTGGTCGTCGTGATCGACGTGAGGCTGGAGTACTGGCTGCTCGACGGCGTCATCACCCGCCAGTCCGAGGGAAAGTCCCTGTAGGACCTCGGCGTCGCGACCGCGGCGCGCATCCACCCGCCATCCTGGAAGACGTGGATCAGCCCGCCCACGTTCGCGATCGCATCGACGATCTCGGCGCCGGTGGTCTGGAAGTTGGGCATGTCCTTCGCTTCGAGGTCGACGACCTGGAACGAGGTCGCGTCGAGGCCCGGCGAGGGCGGCGTGGTCTCCAGGCCGAGCAGGTAGGGGCGCGAGCCGCCCCCATCCGGGAAGCCGAGGTAGCAGCGGTTCGCGGTCGCGGCGATGGCGGAGACGCCCACGGTGCCGCCGCCCAGCGCGGTCGAGAGATCGACGTACCGGAAGTCGAGCGTCGTGTCGGTGTCGGTCGTCATGTAGACGTAGTCGAGATCGCCGCCGGTGCGGGCGCCCGAGATCACCAGGAACTGCGTGCCGCCGAACGTCACCGCCTCGAGCTGTCCGCGACCGTCTTCGTTGTCGGGCCCGCAGGCCGCGGTGTTCGCCGTGCACCCCGTCGCGCCGATCGATCGATACGGCGCCGGCGAGCTGTTCCGACTCGAGTTGCCGGTGGTATCGCGCGGGAAGCGGAAGTCGAGCAGCTCGACCGGGCCACCGCCGGGTGGAAAGCGCGCGGCGCGCGTGCCGTTCCGGTTCGGGCCGAGCACGACCGAGCCCTGGTAACCGACCACGTACGCGAAGGCGCTCCCATCGCCGAAGGGATCGGCGGCGACGAGCAGGGACTCGAGGACGTCGGCGACGTCGGACGTGGCCGTGTTCGATGTCACCGCGGCGCCGCTGTTGGCGTCCGTACCCGACGCCGCGCTCGTCAGCTGCAGCGTGCCGGGCGCGGTCGCCCGATAGATCCAACGGAAGGTCGCGGTGGCGCCGCCGGCGATCGCGGCGGGGACCGGCGCGCTCACGAGCGTCGCGCTCGCGGTCCCGGTCACCGTCGGGATCACGGGGGTCACCCCGCTCGCCGTGGCCTGCCCCGTGTTGTGCACCGCGAGGTCCACGGGGAACGTCGCCCCCGTGCCGATGAGCGGCGGGATGGTGAGGGTCGCGACGAGCACCGGCGGCGCCTCGACCGTGATCGAGCTCGACGCGCCGGGCGTCCCTGCGGGCGCGGACGTCGTCACGTCGGTGCCCATCGCACAACCCGTGAGCTGCACCGGCCCGGTCGCGCCCGCGGTGAACGTCCAGGCGAACGTCTGGGCCCCGCCCGCCGCGATCGCGGCCGAGCTCGGCGTGGGGCCCGCGCTCGCCGTGGCGCCGCCCGCACCCGTCGATGCCCAGCCGCACGGCGTGACGCCGGCGGCCCCCGACTCGCCGACGTTGTCGACCCGCATGGACACCGCGAAGCTCTGGCCGGTCGTGACGCGCGTGGGCGCGGTGACGGCGGCGACCAGCGTCGCCGGTTGCCGGACGCGGACCGTCGAGGTGTCGTCGAACGGCCCGAAGCTGCTCGTAGCCCGCACCGTGCCCAGGCCGGGCACGGTGGGGGTGAGCACGCCCGCAGCGTCGAGGGTGCCGAACCCGCCGCTCGCGATCGACCAGGTGATCGCTCCGAGCTTGGTCGTCGGGTTCCCGTCGGCGTCAGTGCCGGCGACGACGAACGAGACCGGGGCCTCACCGGCGACGCGATCGAGCGTGTCCGGGGTGACCACGAGCGAGGCGGCGATGCCTTCGGTCACCGTGACCGACGCGTCACCGCTCGGTCCCCACGAGCTCGTGGCGCGGATCGCGCCCGTGCCGGCGCGAGCCGGATCGAAGATCCCGGTGCTGGGGCCGATCGCGGTGATCGGCCCGGCGGCGATCGACCAGCTCACCGTCCCGACGTCCGCCGTCAGGTTGCCGTCGCCGTCGGCCGCCTTGACGGTGAACGTCAGCGGCGCGTCGTCCGCCGACAGCATGGCGCTCGGCGGCTGGACTTCGATGACAGCCGCACGGCCGGCGAGGATCGTGACCGCGACGTCCGCGCTCGATCCGTGGCTGCTGGTCACGCGGATCGTGCCGGCGCCGGCGGTGATCGGATCGAGCACGCCGGCGCTGTCGATCGCACGGATCGGGCCGCTCACCACCGTCCAGCCGAGCGTCCCGAGGTCCTGGGTCGCGTTGCCGTCCGCGTCGGTGCCCGAGGTGAGGAGCGCGAGCGGCGGCGCGTCCGCGCTGATCGTCACCGGCGCGGGCGAGATCGCGAGGGTGGCGGCGCGTCCGCCGATCACGGTCAGGGTGCCCGTCGCGCCGGGTGCGAGCGTGGGATGGATCGCGTGGAGCACGCCCGTTCCCGTCGTCGTGAAATCGACGGTTGCCCGCGACGTCGACGCCGCGGGTAACACGCCGGCGACCCCGCTGAGCGACCAGGTGACCGCCTCGTCGGCGACGAAGTTGTCGAACGCGTCGACCGAGATCGCGTGTGCGTCGAGACCGCCGTCGGCGTCGGTGGTCAGCCCGCCGAGGTCTCCGATGGTGGCGCCGGCGCCGCCGGGGGCGTCGACGATGGCGATCCGGTCGGCAGGTCCCGCCACGACGACCAGCTCGCCGCTCTCGGTCTCGATCCCTGCGGCGTCGCGGCGTGCGACGAGGTGGCCGACGCCGATCCGCGTCGCCGTGAAGCTCGTCTCGCTGGCCGGGCCGCCGAGCGTGGTGCCGATGGCCCCGGTGACGCTCCACACGACGTCGACGTCGGCGACGAAGTCACCCGCGCGGTCGCGCGCCACCGCGTACGCAGCCACCGAGTCGCCTGCGCTGAACGTGCCGGTGAGCGGCGCGCCCGCGCCGCCGGCGGCGTCCTCGATCGTCAGCGTCAGCCCGATCGGCTCGTCGGTGACGGTCACGCCGTCGGTGAGGACGACGACCCGACCGTCCGGCGCGGTGGCGACGACGTCGTGAGCACCGACCGGTAGGCCGGGCGGAACGATCATGTCGATGCGCGTCGGATCGATCCAGGTGACGGCGTCATCGGCGAGGCCCGCATCACCGATCGCGATCTTCCACTCGCGATCGAGGATGGTCGTGTCCTCGTCCAGATCGACGCGTGCCCTCGCGTACAGGTGCCGGCCTGAGAGGGTCGCGGGCGTCGCCGCGAGCGCGGTCACCTGTGCGGGCTCGACCTGGTCGAGGCGAGGCGTTTCCTGCCGCTCCCCGCACGCCGTCAGGAGCAGCGCGGCCAATGATGTCAGAAGCCTGCGACGCACGAGCGACCCGAGATCATGGTACGTGAGCGGTCTCGCCCCGCAGGCCGGGATCGGTCGACGATACCCCATCCCTACCCACGGGCCGGGGCGCGCTCAGATCGCGTCGGTCGGGATCTTGGGGACCGGATACTTCTTCACGTACACGAGCGCCTTCCATCCGCGCGCCGCCCAGAAGAGCAGCGGGAACGTGACGAGCGCCACCATCGGCACGAGCAGCATGTCGCCGGTGGTAGGGACGCCGTCTCCGCCGGCGAGCGGCCCGAACGCGAGCCATCGAATGCCGAGGACGAAGAGGAAGGGCAGGGCGAGGACCCAGACGATCGAGAGCGCACCCCAGAGCCACAGCGACTTCAGCTCCCCGAAGCCGTGCCCACCGTGGAAGATCCAGCGCAGCGCCTTGCGCGCGGTGCCGAGGAGGAAGCTCACCGCGAGGATGTAGACCGCGAGGCAGAGGACGAGGAGCAAGATCGTGGTGCCGAGCGACAGCCACAGCACCGCCGTCGACGCGTCCGCCCACAGGAGGTACTGGAAGGTGCGTAGCGATCCAGCGATGAGCAGCTCGAGCAGCGGCTCGACGGCGCGGGAGAGGAAGACGCCGGTGAGCGGCAAGAGCACGAGGATGAGCCCGATGAACGGCAAGGTCGCCTTCACCTCCGCCCACACCAGGCGCATCGCCTTCTGCGCGGTTCCGCGCTCGGCGGCGCCGGCGCGGGCGGCGCGCGCCGGCGACAGCACGATGTCGACCAGGGTGTCCTTGAGCGGCAGCACGTAGAGGAGCACCGCGAGGATCGAGAGCACGATGGGGATGATGCCCATCAGCCAGTCGATCTTGCGGTAGAGGCTGAACACGCTCTGGAACGACTCGGCCTGCCCCTTCAGCTTCTGCGCGTTCTTGGCCACGTACTGGAGCTCGGGCTCCTGGAGCTGGGTCGCCCAGTGCGTGATGAGGTCGGCGGCGAAGACGTCGTCACTCTCGACGGATGGGTCGCGCTCGAGCACCTGACGCAGCGGGCGCTTCACCAGGTCGAGGCGCTCCTTCGAGACGTCGCTGAACAGGCTCACGTACTTCGACGTGGCCAGCACGCTGAAGACGCCCTCGGCCACGCGCATCTTGGGGCTCGTCGAGTCGCTGGCGACCGAGCCCTGCACCGTGCGCACCGCGAGCAGCGAGGCGCCGAGCATGGCGACGGTCACGACGAACGTCACCGCCGCGACGCCGCTCGCCTTCCACAGGAGGCTGCTCTGGCCCGGGTAGCGCCGGCCGAGGACGAGCGGCATGAAGAGGACGCCGACGCAGCCGAGGCCGCCGAGGATGGCGAGCACGAGGAGGATGCGATCGAAGGCGCCGTCCTGCGCCTTCTCTTCCTTCTTCTTGATCGCCGCCACCACCTTGGCCCGCGCGATCTTCAGCCACTCGCGCAGCTGGTCGCGCGAGATGTACGCCGGGTTGGCCACCGGGTCGGTGTCCGCGTTCTCGGCGATGCAGGCGAGCGCCTTGTCGAGCACCGACGCGTCGGTCACCGTGCCTAGCTCCGGGTGCTGCTTCTCGCACGCGGTGGCGAGCGAGACGATCGTGTGCGACGGCAGCGACAGGAACAGCTCGAGCACCTTGTCGGTGTAGGCCTCGACGTCGATCGTGTTGCCGGCGGCCTGCGCCTCGGCGGCCGCCTCCTTGACGACCTCCTCGGCGAGCTGGCGGTACATGCCGGCGATGGTGCCGATCACCTCGCTCGCGACGAGGCAGTCGATCGCCTCGTCGACCGAGGTCTGCGGGCACGCCGCGCGGACCGCCTTGATCGTCTCGAGATCGAGCACGGCGAGCAGGCCGGCGAACGGGACGTAGAGGTCGCCGCCGAACAGCTGCTCCTTCTCCTCGGCGATCTCGAGGTAGACCTCGGTGACCTCGTCGTTCGAGACGATGCAGCGGGCGAGGACGTCCTCGCCGTCGCTGCACTCCTCCGCGTCGAGCCCCTTCTCGAACGCGCAGGTGGCCCACTTCTCGCCCGGCTCGTCGCACAGCTCGGCCAGCGCATCGAAGTCCTCGTCGGCGAGGCGCGACGGGAGCACGACGTCCATGCGCTCGAGCATCGACGCCACCACGCCGCGGGTGTGGAGCTTCTCGAACAGGGCCGAGGCCTCCGGCGCCTGCAGGCAGTCGAGCACGGCGTCCGGCTCGGGCTGCGGGCACGCCTGCTTGAGCGCGACGTAGTGCTCGGGGCGCAAGAAGCGCGTGACGAGCGCGGGGAGCTGATCGAGCATCTCCCTGGGCAGGAGGGCGAGCGCCTCGGGCGGATACTCGACCGGCTCGGCCGCACCAGCCGCGGCGTCGGGTGGCGCCGGCTCCGCGGCCGCACCGTCGGGCGGCGCCTGGTCGGGTGGCGCCTCGTCGGGTGGCGCCTCGTCGGGTGGCGCTTCGTCGATCACGTCCTCGGGGTCGTCCGGCTGGGCAGCGGCTGGCCGCGACAGCGACGCGAGCGCGAGGCAGACGGCGACGGCGACGAACCCCCCGGGGTGCATTCTCATGCGGCGATACTAAGTCCGCGGTCGAGCCGCTGTCACCATGCGGACTCACACGGACCGGGTACAGTGCGCCCATGAACTGGCTCGAGACGAGGTGGGAGCGGTTCCTGGGCTGGACCGAGGAGAACGTCCCCAGCGGCGTGATGGCGATCGCCATCGTCCTCGCCGGCTATGTCGTGGCGGAGGTGCTCGGCCGGCTCGCGGCGCGCCTGCTCCGGCGGTGGAGCACGCGGCTGGTCGGTGTCGTCGACCGCATGAGCCGGCGGCGCGGCGTGCCCATGACGCTCGAGCAGGCCGAGGCGGAGACGCTCGTGGTCGACGTCACCAGCCGGATCGTGTTCTGGCTGGTCTTCTTCGTGTTCCTCGCCGCGGCGACCTCGGCGATCGGGGTGCCGGTGGTGTCGAGCTGGTTCGCCGGGTTCGCCGACTACCTGCCGCGCGTGCTCGCCGCCGTGGCGATCGTGCTGCTCGGCGTGCTGGCCGGCCACGCCGCGCGGATCCTGGTGGTGTCGACGGCCGCGACGTCGGGCGTCCACCAAGCGCGCACGCTGGGCGGCACGGTCCAGGTGGCGGCGGTGCTCATCGCGTCGGTGATCGCGGTCGAGCAGCTCGGGATCGAGGCCACGTTCCTCGTGGTGCTCGGGTCGATCGCGGTCGGCGCCGTGCTCGGCGGGACGGCGCTGGCGTTCGGCCTGGGGGCGCGCGGCACGGTCAGCAACCTGGTCGCGTCGCACTACCTGGCGCGGACCTACCGGGTCGGTCATCGCATCCGCATCGAGAACATCGAGGGCGTGATCGTCGCCATCGAGCCGACCGCCGTGCTGGTCGAGGTCGCCGAGGGCCGGATCTCGATCCCGGCCCATCTCTTCGGCGAGAAGCCGTCGCTGCTCCTCACCGGGGAGAAGCCCGCGTGAACGTCCGCGAGCGCGTGGTGGTCGCGCTCGCCGAGCGCCACCCGGACGACGCGGCGCACGTGCTCGAGCAGTCGCCGTCGGGCGAGGTCGCCGTCGTCCTGGATGGGCTCGAGCCGGAGCTGGCGGCGCGGCTCCTGTCGCGCATGGACGCGCACGCGGCCGCGGCCGCGATCGACGAGCTCGACGCCGGCGACGCGGCCGAGATCGTGGCGGCGCTGGCGCCCGCCGAGGCCACCGCGTTGCTCCGCCGCGTCGAGCGTGAGACGCAGGTCGCCGTGCTCGCGGTCTGTCCGCCCGGCGTCGCCGCCGCCGTGCGCACGTCCCTGGCCCACGGTGCGGGCACGGCCGGCGCCGTCATGGACCCCCACGCCCCGTCGATGCCGCGCGATCTCACCTGCGCCGACGCGCTGACCGTGATCCGCGAGCGCCCTCATCGTTATCGTCACTACGTGTACGTGGTCGAGCGCGGCGGCGCGCTGCTCGGCGCGTTGCGACCGCTCGATCTGATCGGCGCCGCGCCGGAGGCCCGGCTCGACGAGATCATGCGCACGCCGGTCGTCCGGGTGCGGGCGACCGATCCCGAGGCGTCGGTGGTGGCGCACCCGGGCTGGGCCAGCTTCTCCTCGCTCCCGGTCGTCGACGGCGACGAACGCCTGGTCGGCGTGATCCGCGACGACGACGTGCGCGCGCTCGCGGCGCGGACGCGCGCCGGCGCGGGGAGCTCGCCGGCGTCGCTCGCCATGTCGATCGCCGAGCTGCTCTGGCTCGGTCTCGTCGGCATGACCGAGGGGCTGGCGGCCGTGGTCGGTCGCGAGGCGCGCGACGCGCGCGAGGCGCGCGAGGCGCGCGAGGCGCCGGAGCGGACGCCATGATCGACGCGCGCGTCGGCGCGGTCGGTCGACTGATCGACCACGCCGTCGCCGTTCGGCCCCACACCACGGCGGTCGCGCTCGAGGCCGTCGAGCCCGACGAGGCCGCCGGGCTCCTCGCCGGCTGCCCGCCCGCGGCCGCGGCGCGCGTGCTCGAGCACATGGCGCCCGCGAGCGCGGCGCCGGTGATCGTCGCGCTCGGCGCTGGTGAGGTCGGCGCGGTGCTCGGCGCCGTGGCGGCGCCGCGGGCCGCGTCGATCCTGTCCTGGCTCGAGCCCGAGCCGCGCGAACGGTTGCTCGACCGCCTCGGCGGCACCGGCGCGCGCGAGCTGCGCGAGCTGCTCGCGTATCCACCCGACACCGCCGGCGCGCTCATGGATCCGCGCGTCATCATGGCGCGGCGTGGCCAGACCGCGGGCGAGGTGCTGGCGGCCCTGCGCGACGTGCGGCACGCGCTGCACGAGCTGCCGGTCGTCGATGACGAGCACCGGCTGGTCGGCGCCGTGCCGCTCCACCGGCTCGCGCTCGCTGCCCCCGACGCGCGCGTCGCGACCCTCGCCGATCCGGCCGCGGGCGCGGTGGCGGTGACCACGACGCGCGAGGAGCTGGTCGAGTTCCTCGCCCGCACCGGTCTGCCCAGCATCGGCGTGGTCGACGACGACGGCCGCCTGATCGGGATGCTCCGTCACGCCGCGCTGGTCGGCGCCGCCGAGGCCGAGGCCGTCGCCGATCTGCAGCGCATGGTCGGCGCCAGCGTCGACGAGAAGGCGCTGTCGTCGGTCGGCTTCGCGGTCAAGAAGCGCCTGGTCTGGCTGCACGTGAACCTCCTGACCGCGTTCCTCGCCGCCGCCGTCGTCGGGATCTTCGAGAGCACGATCGCGACGGTGAGCGCCCTGGCCGTGCTCCTCCCCGTGGTCGCCGGTCAGTCGGGCAACAGCGGCGCGCAGGCGATGGCGGTGACGATGCGCGGGCTGGCCATGCGCGAGGTGCGGGGCAGCCACTGGCGCCGCCTCGCGCTGAAGGAGGTGCTGGTCGGCACCATCAACGGCGCGGCGATCGCGGTGAGCGCGGGCGTCGGCGTGCTGGTGTGGAGCGGCTCGTACGGCCTCGCCGTGGTGATCGCGACGAGCATGGTGGTCGCGATGGCGGCGGCCAACTTCGCGGGGATGTCGATCCCGATCGTGCTCAAGCAGCTCGGTCAGGATCCCGCGCAGTCCGCGTCGATCTTCCTCACCACGGTCACCGACGTGGTCGGCTTCATGGTCTTCCTCGGCATGGCGACCGCGGCGATCCAGTTCCTGTGATCGTCAGGGCGCGCCGGAGTCCCGAACGGGCGCTGACGATCGCTGCCGCTCGTTGCCAGGCGATGGCCGGGAAGAACCTCGAACCGGTGCGTCGGGCTGGGCATGAAGCACTCAGCGCGCCTGGCGCGATGGATCCCTGCTCTGGCCGTCGTCGCGCTGCCCGCGGCCGCGCTCGCCCAGGGCTTCCCCGAGCCGCTCCGCTGGAGCGGTGAACGGATCGTCCCCGCGGCGATCGACAGCAACGAGGAGATGTGGAACCCGTGGGGCCGCACGGTCGTGGGCACGACCGGCGAGCAGCACGAGTACGCACCCGAGATCTCGCAGCGTCGATGGTTCCTCGGGAGCAAGCTGATCATCAACCTCGGCCTCGACTTCGCCCGGATGGATCTCGCCGTCGACGCGCGCGGTCAGGACACCCTGTCGCTGGGCTGGGGCGCCACCACCGTCACGACCACGCGCACCGGCACGTCCACCGCGACGTTGCGCGCGCCCGCCCTCGTCGGCGGGATCGTGAACGCGCAGTCCAACGGCTTCTGGATGACCTTCCAGACCACCCTCGCGACGCCGCGCACGATCGCCGCCGACGGCACGCCGAGGGGGCTCGGCAGCTCGGGGCTCGGCTACCACGTGAACCGGCTGCGCGCCGAGTGCTGCTCGTCGGCCTCGGCGCTGACGTCGATCCGCACGATCGGCCTCTACGAGCGTGTCACCGGCCTGCTCATGCGGACCGAGGACCACTTCACGATGCGGACGCCGGCCACCAGCGGCCGCCTCACGATCCCGGTGTGGCTCACACCGCGCGCCGGCGTGAACGGGTCGATCCAGGCCTACGTGCGCTGCGGTGCCGCGCCGACGCCGACCGCGTGGGACGCGCTGTGGAACGTGCGCGACACCGGGGGCGGCATCCAGTTCATCGAGCTGCCGGCGTGCACGGGCAACGTGTTCATCACGTGGCGCAACACGTCCAGCCAGGATCGCGTGTTCGACTTCTACGTCGGTGGGCGCACGACGCATGGGGATCGCGAGAAGTTCGAGGTCAAGGTCGGGATCGGCTGGAACGCCACCGAGAGCGAGCTACGCGCGATCCGGCACGCTCTGTCGCGCGCGGCCTGGAACCTCTACGGCCTCTCCGGCGGCAGCCAGCTGGTGCGCACGTTCCGCGTGCTCAACAACGCCCACCACTGCGACGACGGCTGGCCGCTCGACGAGTACGCGTGCGAGGGCGGCGGCTGCCAGATCTGCCTGACCCCGCAGGACGGCACGTCCAACTACAACGGCCTGGGCAAGATCACGATGTACCGCAACAGCCACACCAGCTCGGACGTGTACACGCACGAGATGGGCCACTGGTTGCTCGACCTGCGCGACGAGTACGCCAACAACACCGGCACGCGCTGCGGCGAGGTCGACCTCTCGATCTGCTCGTACAGCATGATGTCGAACTACTACAACAACCTGCAGAACATCTGCACGGCGCACAACCACATGCACCTGCCGCAGGATCTCCGGGTCACGCCGGAGTCGCTGGTGCTCGACACGCCCGGCTGCGCCTTCGGGTGCGGCGGCGAGCGCGAGTGCTGCGACGAGCCCGGGCGGTGCGACTCGCGCTCGGCCTGGCAGCGACTGCAGGACGCGGGGCGCGTGCTCGTCGGCCACCCGAGCCGTACCGCCGACAACCACGACTACACGATCCGGTTCGCGCTCGGCACGGGCCCCTCGCTCCGCACCGACGGGCTCGACTACTGGAACCAGGCCAGTCCCTTTCCGACCGGGCGGGCCGCGCTCGGCAGCTTCACCCGACTCCGCTGATCTCAGCCCGAAGGATTCCGACCATGAACATCTCGCGCTTCACCTGTCTCTGCCTCGGCGGGCTCCTCGCCTGCTCCACCACCGCCTCGTCGCCCGAGCCGAGCCCGGATGACGACGTCCCTGGCGATGTCCCGACCTCGACCGCGACGGCCCCCGCGCCCGACCACGCGATGCCGGAGGTGGAGCAGGTGCGCGTCGAGCGCCTCCTGTTCCAGCCGTCCGACACGATGACCAGCGCCGACGCGACGCAGCCGATGATCGGCATCGCCGGGCACGTCGCCGCCGAGGAGCTCGCCGAGCTCGCCGACGCCGCGCGGCTCGAGCGCCTGTCCGACGGCGCGCGCGTGCGCTTCACCGTGCGCCAGGAGGCGCCCGACGCGGTCGTCGGTGAGACGGTGCACTGGATCGTCCTCGAGACGGACGCGGCGCTCGCGCGCGGCTGGTACCGCCTCTCGGTCGATCCGGCGGCGCTGTCGCCGGCCCTCGCCGACGCCGTGATCGCGGGCGGCGCCCTCGACGCCCGGTTCCACGTCGGCGCGCTGCCGACGGTGCAGCAGGTCTCGACGTCGACCGACGGCCACGGCGTGGTCTTCGTCCGCATCGAGTTCTCCGAGCGCATGGCGCAGGATCGTCCGCTGCACACCCAGCTCGCGGTGCGCGCGGGCGGCGCGCGCCTCGCCTGCGACGCGGCCAGCCCCGGCGACGCCGCCGAGCCGAGCGTCCGGGTGGCGACCCTGCGTTGCTCGGGCTACGTCGCGGGCGACGAGCTCACCGTCGAGCTCGCCGGCCACGTCCGCAACGTCGCGGGTGCGCCGCTCGTCGATGTCACCGGGGACGCGCTCGACACGCTCGCGCTCGGCGCGGTGCGCGCCGGCGACGAGGGGATGGTGCAGCCGGCGGCCGATGCGTTGACCGTGATGATCGACCAGCTCGCGCCGCGCTGACCTCGTCGGCCGGCTGGGCGATGACGTCCTGCGAGGTACACTGACGGAGATGTCAGGCCGGCGCTGGTCGATCCTCACCGCCGCCGTCGTGCTCGCGATCAGCGGCACGTTCCTGACGATGTGGATGTCGGGCGACCCCGACCTGGTGCGGTTCGCGGCATGGCGCGGCAAGACCAACGCGTGCCTCGGCCTGGTGCTCTCCGGGGTCACCCTCCTGCTCCTGGCCCGTGGAGGCTCGCGGGCGCTGCGCGTGGCGCGGGTGCTCGCCGGGCTGGTCGCGTTGCTCGGCGTCGCGACGTTCGCGCAGTACGTGTTCCCGCTGGAGCTCGGGATCGACGAGCTCCTCGCCCGTGACTGGCCCTTCGCCGAGAGCGCGAGGCACCCGAACCGGATGGCCCCGAACGCGGCGCTCTCCTTCATGGTGCTCGCGGCCGCCTTGGTGCTCGTGACCGCGCAGCGGCGAACGCTGGTCCGCGTCGCTCATGCCTGCGCCCTGTTCCTGATCGCGGTCGATGGCATCGCGTTGCTCGGCTACCTGTTCGACGCGTCGTTCCTCTACCGCGCCGGCTCGCTCCTCCGCATCTCGCCGTACACCGCGCTCGGTTTCGTCCTGCTCGGGTTCGGCACGATCTCGCTCCGCCCCGACGTCGGGGTGATCAGGTTCCTGCGCGATCCCGGCCTGGGCGCGTTCACCATCCGGCGCCTGCTATTCCCGGTCATCGCCGTCCCGGTCCTGGCCGGCTGGCTGAGCATGCTCGGACGGGACGCCGGCTGGTGGGGCGCCACGGCCGCGCACGCGATCGAGGTGCTCGCCGTCGTCACGCTCTTCGCGTTCGTCATGGTGCGCCTCGCGCGCACGCTCGAGCAGCTCGACGATCGGCGCCGGGCGAGCGAGCTCGAGCTGCGCCGGGCCGCCGATCTGACCGCGGCGCTGTCGCAGGCGCGCACGGTCGAGGAGGTCGCACGCGCGACGGTCGATCTCGGTATCCCCGCGCTGGGCGCCGACGCCGGTGGCGTGTTCCTCCTCGAGCCCGACGGGGCGCACCTGCGCTTGCTCGCCAGCCGCGGCTACGGGAGCGCCCAGGTCGGGTCGTACGAGCGCGTCCCGCTCGACGCGACGCTGCCGGTCTGCGACGCGATCCGGGGGGGCTCGCCGATCTTCATCAGCTCGGCCAAGGAGCTCGAGGCGACGTACCCGCACGTCACGGAGCGCGATGCGTCGACGCGACTGTGGGCGTCGATCCCGCTCGAGGGGCGCGGTGGGAAGCTCGGGGCCATCGCCCTGTCGTTCCGCAGTCACGTGCCGGAGCTGGAGGCGCGTTCCCGCATCGCCGATCTCACCGCCCAGTGCGGCCAGGCGCTCGATCGCGCGCGCCTGTTCGAGGAGGTCCAGGCGGCTCGCGACAGCGCGCGTGACGCCAACCTCGCCAAGGACGAGTTCCTCGCGATGCTCGGCCACGAGCTGCGCAATCCGCTCTCGCCCATCACGCACGCCCTCGAGCTCATGCGGCTGCGCGACCCGACCCCGAGCCGCGAACGCCAGGTCATCGCGCGCCAGGTCCGACACATGACCCGGCTCGTCGATGACCTGCTCGACGTCTCGCGGATCGCGCGCGGCAAGATCGAGCTGCGACGCGAGCGCGTGGAGGTCGCGGCCTTCGTCCGCGACGCCGTCGAGCTCGTCACGCCGCTGCTCGAGGAACAGAAACACACGCTCGCCGTCCGGCTCGAGCCCGGGCTTCACGTCGAGGGCGACCGCGCCCGCCTCGTGCAGATCGTGTCGAACCTGCTCAACAACGCGGCGCGCTACACGCCGCCCGGCGGCGACCTTCGCCTGTCCGCCGCCCGGCACGATGGGCAGGTCGTGGTCGACGTCATCGACAACGGCTCCGGGATCCCGCCCGCGCTGCGGGCCCGCCTGTTCGAGCCGTTCGTGCAGGGGGAGCGCACGATCGAGCGCGCCGCCGGCGGCCTCGGCCTCGGCCTCGCGATCGTCAAGAGCCTGGTCCACCTGCACGACGGGACGATCGACGTCGCCAGCGACGACGAGGTCAAGGGCACACGCTTCACCTTGCGGTTCCCGGCGCGAGACGCGGTCGATCCCGTCTCGGCCGAGCCGCCACCCACGCGGCGGGCCGTGAAGGCTCGCCGCGTGCTCGTCGTCGATGACAACGTCGACGCCGCCGAGCTCATGGCCGAGTCGCTCGCCCTCGCCGGGCACGCGGTGCGCGTCGCCTTCGACGGGGAAGGCGCGCTCGTCATCGCGCGCGAGCTCGAGCCCGACTGCGTGATGCTCGACATCGGGCTCCCCACCCTCGATGGCTACGAGGTCGCGCGGCGGTTGCGCGCGAGCGACGCCGAGTCCGGCCGGCGCCGCCTGCTCGTCGCGATGACCGGCTACGGCCAGGTCGAGGACGTCCAGCGCGCGATGGCGGCCGGCTTCGATCGCCACCTGGTGAAGCCGGTGCCGCTCGAGGTCGTGCTCGAGGTCGTCGAGGGCGCCGAGGTCAGCCGAGGAGCGGCGGGCCCTTGAGCAGCGGCGCCGGCTCCATGCCGAGCGCGAGGCGCTCCCACGTCGTGAACCACGCCTCGGTGGCGACCGGCTCGTGGGCGAAGATCGCGTGGGTGCCGGCCAGGCGAGGCACCGGGCCGTCGTAGGTCCCACGCACGGTGCTGGTGAGGGCGGGCGTGCGCAGGTCGTAGACGATCTCGACCTCGAAGCCGGCGCTGGGCCACACGCTGAGTCGCTCGTCGGTGAGATCGTAGACGACGCTGGTGAGCCCGCCGTCGGCGAGGACGCGGGCGAGCTGCTCGTGGACGAGGTCGATCGCGGAGCGCTTGTAGAAGCCGGTGAGCGCGATCTCGAGCACCGGCCGCTCCGCCGCGGTGACGGCGTCGAACCAGCCGCGCTCGGGCACGCTCGCGACGAGCCAGCCCGACTGCTCCTCGAACACGATCGCGGCGATGCCCTCGCCGACGCTCGGGCACACCAGCTCGATGCGCACCCGGCTCGCGGTGGCCTCGACGTGGTGCACGGCCACGTCGGACGCGCGGAAGAGGAAGCTCTGGTTGAGCATCGAGACCAGCTGGCGGTCGGCGAAGCGCCAGAGCGACTCCTCGGCGTGGTGGATCCCTTCGCGGGCGCGCGCGACGGCCTGATCGTCGTTCTTCCAGGTCGCGCGGCGCAGCTTGCCGAACAGCTTGGGCAGCGTCCCCGAGTGGAACCCGGGGCGCAGCATCCGCCCCATGGCCTCGCCGTGGCTGCCGAACCTCTCGGGCTCGAGGTGCTCGGAGCGGTTCTTGCGATAGAGCTTCCAGTTGCTGTTGAGCTCCCACGCGAGGAAGCCGGCGATGCCGGGGAGGACGAGCACGGTGAAGGCGGCGAAGGACGCGCCCAGCGCGGGGCCGACGATCGCGCCGACGGGCTCGGCGATGGCGGCGGTCATCGCCGGCAGGAACGGCAGGATGAGCTTGGCGGCGACCGTGACCACCGGGAAGTGCTTCACCGGGTTCACGGTCGGCTCGATCAGCAGGTTGACGTAGATGCGCAGGACGTAGGCGATCGCGAACCAGAACGTCGCGAGGATGCCCTTCAGGACGACGACGTGCGACGACTGGTTGGGCCGGAAGCGCAGCGCCTCGTCGACGCGGTAGATGCCGCGCGCGGTGAGCTCGACCAGCCACGCGAACAGCTCCAGCGAGTAGCGGACGAGGCCGGGGATGATGCGGCGCGAGAGGTGGCGGCCGGAGCGGACGAGCCAGTCGCTCACGATCTCCTCGGCCGCGGCCGAGTTGACCACGAACGTGATCGCCGCGAAGACGAGGCCACCGGCGATCCAGCCGGCGAGGCCGGGGACGGGCCACGCGACGAGGAGCGCCGGCAGCCCGGGCACGAGCACGTAGCGCGTGGCGAGGCGCACGAGCGGGATCCTCCACAGGCGGCGCGCGGTGGCGACGAAGACGACGTCGAGCACGCGGCCGAGCGCGCGCAGGCCCGCCATCGAGGCGCTGCGGAACCACGCGGCGTGGAGCAGGAGGAAGCAGATCGCCGCCATCGTGAAGAGGATCGGCGTCGACGAGATCGGCGGCGGCTCGTAGCCGAACCACCCGGCGACCGGCGCCGCCATGTGGTACGCGCCCTCGACGATCATGTACGCGCCGACCAGCGGCAAGAGCAGGTAGAGCGAGAGCAGGCGGCCCACGCCGGTGCCGGAGAGCACCGACGACACCTTCTGGAGGAAGCGGAGGTAGATCTCGCCGCGACGGTAGACGCCGTCGAGCGACGTGGCGAGCAGGCGATCGGCGCGCAGGAGCTGGTCGCCGGTGGCGAGCTCGGTCGGTCGCAGGTCGGGCAGCTTGAGATCGTTGTGCGAGATCGCGTCGCGCAGGTCGCCGAGCGACAGCCGGCCGACGGCGACCGCCTTGTCGAGCAGCTCGTCGACGAGCTTGCGCTGCGCCACCCGGCCGGGCAGGTGACGCGGCACGAGCTTGACCTCGGCCAGCGCGGTCTCGATCTCCGGCCGCAGGACCGCGCGGACCCGCGCGTTGGCGTGCTCGACGATGGCGTGGACGACGTCGGTGACCCGCGTGCGCGCGTCGTCGCTCTCGAGCGGGAGGCCGGGGAGCTGGCCGGCGGCGGAGCGCACGCGACGCGCGACGCGGATCTCGCGGGTGGCCGGCAGGGTGCGGACGATCTGACGCTTGCCGCGCGAGCGGATCCACGCCGCCACGTCGACGACCTCGACCTCGCGCTCGCCGTCGATGCACGCGTTCTGCAGCGCGAGCAGGAGCCGCGCGCTCGCGGTGTGGCGCAGCGCCGACTGGGCCGCGGCCAGCTCGGCCACCTCCAGGAGCGCGTCGGTCCAGCCGCTCGGATCGACATCACCGAGGACACGGCCCAGTCGCGCGAGCAGCGCGTCGATGTCGGCGCGCGCCAGCTCGGGCTCGCCGGCGCGGAGCGCGAGGATCGCGGCGCGCGCGTGGTTGCCCTTGCCGCGTGCCGTCTCGGCCAGCGCGCGCAGCGCACGATCGCCGAGCGAGCGCGGCGCGGCCGGCTGCGCGCGTGACTTGCGCGGCGTCGGTGGCGCGATCTCGGCGACGGCGGTCGCCGGCGCGCGGGCGGGACGGGCGGCGGCCAGGAGCGCGGCGCCGTCGACGTCGGCGGCGAGCAGCGCGTCGACGCGGCGCGGGTCGTCGAGCAGCGGGAACGTCTCGGACAGCGCGCGCGGGGCGAAGTGGCGTAGCTCCAGGTAGAGCGCGACGAACTCGATGTAGGCGATGGCGTCGTCGCCCGGCGGCAGGAGCAGGTCCTCCTGCCGCAGCACCATGCGCGCCTCCTCGAAGGCCGTCTGACCGATCGCGTTGATGCGCTGCCTGGCCGCGGCCGGGCTCAGCTTGCGCGCCTCGAGCACGTCGTGCACGCGCGCGTGGAAGACCGCGCGCCAGGCGTCGCGCCAGGCCCCCGCCGCGCCGGCGGCGAGCTCGTCGCGGTCGCCGGTGATGACGGCGACGCGCTCGGGCAGGCGGTCGAGCGCGGCCGACAGCTCACCGGGCTCGACGAGCTCGGACAGCGCGGCGCGCGGCAGGGCGTACGAGGTCGCGTGCGGCACCTGCAGCCCGAGGCCGGGGATGTCGCGGTGCCGCTTGATGATGCGGCGCAGGAGTCGGTCCTCGACGAGCACCGCGCCGACCGCGGCGAGCTCGTCATCCACCGGATCGGCGACCGGTTCGGCGATGGCGGGCGTGGGTTCCGACAAGAGGACGTAGCCTGACACGTTTATTGCACGATGGACGGTCGTGCGAGCCGCCAACGTCGACGTCCCGACCACCTTGGCCTGGGTCGACCGGCTCGGCCGGGGCGGGTTCGTCGCGAAGGCGGTCGTTTACGCGATCATCGGAGGGTACGCGCTGAAGGTCACGTTCGGGCGTGGCGGCGCGCTCCTCGACAAGGAGGATGTCGCCCGCAAGGTCGAGGTCCAGCCGTTCGGCACGGCGCTCCTGCTCGCGCTCGGCGTCGGGCTCGCCTGCTACGCCGCGTGGTGCCTCGTCCAGGCGATCGTCGACCCGCGGAACAAGGACGGCACGTTCGGCATGTTGCAGCGCGCCGGCGCGCTCGTCAGCGGCGTCGTGCACGGCCTCCTCGCCGTCACGGCGTTCCAGACCCTGACCGGCTCGCCCGACGGTCACCGCAGCTGGCTGGCCCGGGTGATCGCCGAGCCCGGCGGCAAGTGGTTGTTCGTCGCCGCCGGTGTGATCCTGGTCGGCGTCGGCGTCTACCAGCTCTGGCGCGCGTACTCGACGAGCTTCACCGAGGATCTCCGGGAGCACGAGATGCCGTGGGCCCACCGCGTGTGGGCGGTTCGCCTCGGTCGTCTCGGCCTGGGTGCCCGCGGGATCGTGTTTCCGATCGTCGGCTGGTTCTTCATCCGGGCCGGGCTGGACACCGACCTGTCGAAGGCGAAGGGCACGGCCGCGGCGCTGCGCGAGATCGCGCTCGCGCCGATGGGCTCGGTCCTCCTGCCCGTCGTCGCGATCGGGCTCCTCGCTTACGCCGGGCTCCAGCTGGTGAACGCGCGCTACCGGCGCGCGTTCGCGTGACGGCTCCGGTGGTCGCTGGCGCACGCGCGCATCCGCTACACCGGGCGCCCCGGCGCGGCTCGACGGACGCCAGGGCGCGAGAGCCTGGCCGCGTGCCGGCACGGTCGTTGCTCGACATCGACCCATGACGATCAAGCAAATCCTCGTGATCGGCGGCGTGATCGCCGCTGGCGTGTACCTGCAGAACAAGTCGCGGCGTGATCGCCTTTTCGCGCAAGCGCGCGATCTCCTGGACATGGCGAAGTCGCGCGCGTCGGACGTCGCCCACCGCATCGAGCAGCAGCGCGACGAGATGACCGTGACCGCGCGCGACAACGGCGTGGGCACGACCACGGACGCTGGCGCGCCGGGCTACGGCGGCTTCCGCTGACCGAAAACGGCGACGCGCCGGCCGAGGCCGACGCGTCGTTCGTTCACGGGCGGAGCGCGGTCAGTTGTCGGCGGTGCGCAGCGTGAAGCTGCCGGCCGCGTAGCCGTGGACGCCGATGTGGAGGCGTCCGCTGGACGACGGGGTCAGCGTGATCGTCTCGTTGCCCGACGCGGTGTAGCCGCGGTAGAGGTACGCGCTCGTCGTCGGCGCCGCGCCCATCTGGACGTAGAGATCGACGTCGGACGCCGAGGTCGTGCGCACGACGATCTTGCGACCGGCGATGACGTCGAGCGAGAACGCCTTCATCTCGCCGGTGGCGACGTTGCCCGACGTGTTGAGGTGCGTGACCGTCGCGGGCGGGGGCTCGGCCGGGCCGCCACCGCCGCCACCGCCCTCGGTGTAGCGGATCTGCAGGTCGTAGGTGCTGCTGGCGGCATAGCCGCTGAGCGACACGTAGACCTCGCCCGGGCCGACGATCGTGCAGTCCTCGCTCGAGCCGTTGCGGTACGGGCGGCAGTCGTACGCGGTCAGGGTCGGCGCGCCGCCCTTGCGCACGTACAGGTCGACGTCGCCGGTGCCGGTCAGCGTCGCGGTCAGCGTCTTGCCGGCGCCGACGGTGAACGGGCCGAGGTGCTTCCAGGTGCCGCGGGTGAGCGTGCCGTTGTCGGCGACCGACTTCTCCTCGCCGCCGGTGTTGTCGCCGGGCGGGACGAGCGACGCGTCGAGCAACGCCTTCACGTTGGCGTAGGTGATCTTGCCGCCGGCGACCGAGCTGCCGCGGACGCCCGTGGGCAGCCACAGGAAGTCAGGGTGCGCGACCTTCGACGCGCCGGTCCACTCGCCGCCGATGATCTTGCCGTCACCGTCGACCTCGAGCACGTAGGTGTAGCGATCGACGTGGGTGTACTGGTTGATCGTCGAGGCCAGGTTGCCGTCGCGGCTCGACGGCGACTCGCCGATGTAGTCGACCTCGATCGCGACGTCGTAGAACGTCTTGGCGAGCGGGTTGAACTGGTAGTCGCTCGGCACCGAGCCGCCGGTGGTGATCGCCAGCTGGAACGTGCTCGCGCTGTAGCCGTTGACCGAGACGAACATCTGCGTCGCGCCGGCGGGGACGGTGAGCTCGCAGCGCTCCTCGGAGTTGCCGGTGTACGGACGGCACGCGTAGTTCGTGGCGGTCGGCTGCGCGCCGAAGCTCACGTACAGGTCGGCGTCGCCGGTGCCGTCCATCGTCACGACTGCCGGGGTGCCGGCCGTCACCGGGAACGAGCCCTGGTGCGACCACGCGCTCGCCGCCACCGTGCCGTTGCGGTTGACCGTGGTGCCGCCGGTCGTGGTCACGCCGACGAGCCGGTTGGCCGTCGCGGCGTCCACCTGGGTCTGCTTGGTGATGCGGTAGCCGCGCAGCGGCTGGTTCCAGACCTCGTCGTCGTAGGTGCGGTCCTCGACGAACGACTGGCCGCGCAGGCCCAGGTAGTTCGCGAGCAGGAGGTGGTACGTGGCGGCGTTGGTGTCGTCACACTCGGGCTGCGTCGGCCGGCCGTAGTTGTCGAAGCTGATCGCGTTGGACTCGGCGTCGGCGTTGCAGCGCAGCGACACGAACTTGCTGCTCGTGCTGTTGTACGCGAGCGTCACCAGCGCCTTGATGTCCTGGACCTTGAAGGTGACGCCGTTGCGGGTCACCGGATACTTGGGCTCGGGGATGAGGATCGCGGCGGGCGCCCAGGCGTGGCAGATGCCCCACCACGTCGGGATGCAGAAGCCCGCCGTCTGGCCGCCGCGGATCGCGCAGACCTCACCGATCTTGCTGTCGCACTGCGCGTTGGTGGTGCACGCCGTGCGCGAGCGGTTGTTCTCGATGCCGTGGTTCCGCGAGACCGCCGCCTCGACGTCGGTGACGTTGAACGCGCGGCCGTACTTGGCCGACGCCGACTCGCTGCTCGCGCCGTCCCACTTGTGGTTGATGCTGTCCTCGTAGACCGGCCAGTAGCTGCCGGCCCACGGGATCGCCGCGGCCTCGCCCGTCATCGGGAGCTGCGCGATGCGGTACTCCAGATCCGCGGTGAAGATGCTCGGGGCGTCCTGCGGGCCCCAGGCGTCGTCCTTGCCATTGGGCTCTTGCTTGACGTCGCTCTCGTCGGGCTTCTGGTCGCCCTCGTCGAGACAGGCGGTGAGGCCCGTCACGAGCAGGGTGGTGCTGATGAACTTCGCGGCGGTGCGGAACATGCGCCGCGCCCTAAGCACGTCGCGCGCCAGCTGGTTCGACCGCTAAGCCCCCGAGATCGAACCTCGGTTGTGGGCCGGCCCACGTCCATCGCACTTGCCGGCGACCGCGGTGGCCAGGCCCGTCGTCCCCGCCGAAAGCGGCGCGGTCACGCCTTACTTCGTCTTCTCGAAGACATAGCTGTGCTGGCCGTCGTCCAGCACGAGCACCGTCGCGCCGCCCTGTTGCTGCGGGAGCAGCTCGACACCCGCCGCGAGACCGCTGACCGAGACCAGCATCACGGTGCCGTCGGGCTCGGTCTGCTGGCCGAGGAGCACGTCCCACTCGCCCGCGTCGAGGACGGCGCCTCGCTTCTCGGCGCGCAGCGCGATCGTGCCGAGGCCGGGCGCGCGCCAGGTACCGATGAACGGCGCGAACCAGTCGGTGGGCGGCGGCGACGTGATGCGCTTCAGCTGCGCCGCGCGCTGGGCCTTCTGGAGCGCGAGCGTGCTGGCCAGATCGGCGGCGGCCTCGGGGCGGCCGTCGAAGAGGAGCTCGAGGAGGCGGCGGGTCACCGCCCTGGTCAGCCGCCCGCCGCCGGCCCGGTTGGTCAGGATGATCATGCCGACGTCGTGATCGGGCAGGAAGAACATGTTGGAGCCGAAGCCGCCGGTGCCACCGCTGTGCTCGACCACGGTGATGCCGAGCGACGTCGAGATCATGAGGCCGAGGCCGTAGCTCTGCTCGTCGGTGATCTTCACCTGCGGCTGACGGCGCGCCAGGAGCGGCGCCTCGCCGACGATGCGCTTGCCGGCGAGCTCGCCGCGCCCGAGCTCGAGGAGGAGGACCTGGGCCATGTCGTGCACCGTCGACCAGAGGCCGCCGGCCGGGCGGATCGGGTGGACCCACAGCTCGTGGGCGATCGGCACCGGCTTCGCCTCGCCGTGGAGGTCGACCGGGTGCGGGCTGGCGTGCTCGGTGCGGGCGATCGCCTTGAAGTCGTAGGTCGACGCCTTCATGCCGAGCGGCTCGAAGACCAGCTCCCGCATCGCGCGATCGTACGCCGGGCCGAGCTTCAGCTTCGGCGCGTACGCGTGCGCCGCCGCGAAGCCGCCGGCGACGACCATCAGGTTCGAGTACTGGAAGGTCTCGCCGAACTTCGTCGTCGGCTTCATCGTCGCCATGCTCGCCAGGCGCTCCTCCGGCGGCGTCTTGCCCTCGAAGACGAACTCGAGATCCTGGCGTGGCATGCCGGTGCACGCGCAGGTCGTGTGCCGCATGCGCGCCGCGCGCGTGGTGGCCTCGTCGCCGAGCGCGAACGACGGCAGCACGTCGATCACCGGCGTCTCCCAGTCGAACGTCCCGGCCTCGACCACGCGCGCCATCATGAGGGTGGTGAGCGACTTGCCGATCGACCCGATGATGAAGCGCGTGTTCGGCGTGACCGCGCCCTTCTTGCCCAGCTCGCGCACGCCGAAGCCCTTCTCGTAGACGATCTTGCCGCCCTGGACGATCGCGATGGCCGCCCCGGGGACGCCGGCGTCGACCCGCGCCTGCTCGATGAACGCCTCCAGCTCGGCGAGGCGCGCGGCGTCGAGCGTGTGCGCGGTCCGGCCGGCGAACGACTCCTTGTCCAGGCCGGGCACCTTGAAGCTCTCGACCGCGGTGCCGAGCTGGGCGCCGCGGCGCTCGAGCGTCGCCGTCTTGCCGTCGACGAGCGCGACGTACCAGGTCGCGCCCTTCTTGCGGGCGATGGCGACGACGACGCGCTGCTCGGCCGTCGGCGTGACGTAGACGAACTGGGCGACCGCGTCCCAGCCGTCGCGGGGCGGGAGATCGACGGCCTGCGCGACGGCGAGGTCGAAGCCGGGGCGGAGCGCGGCCCACGCGGCCGTGATCGCGGCGTCGCGATCGGCGGCGGCGAGCTCGACGAACGAGGCGGTCAAGTCGCCCTCGGGCGCGGTGAGCACGATGCGGTCGGTGTGCTCCTCGACCTTCCAGGCCGACGACGCGGTGAAGGTCGCGCCCGACGGGCTCGTGATGGTCTCGTCGGCGGTGAGGGTGCGGACGCGCGCGGCGGCGGCCGGCTTCACCGGCGCGGGCTCGCCGCTCGTCGTCGAGTCCGTCGGCGTGGTCGTCGCGGCGGTCGTTGCGGGTCGAGGACCGGCGCCGCCGGAGCAGGCGGCCGACAGGGCGGCGGCGAGGAGGAGGAGCGTGCGCATGGCGGCGAGCCTACCTCGCGCCGGGAGATGGCGAAGCCACGCGCGCCGGGCGATGATCGCCCCATGGGGAGAACGCCGCTCTTTGCCGGGGTCACGCGCGCGCTGCGCCTCGCGTGGGCCGCCGAGCGCTCGCGCACACCGGTCGCCGAGCTCGCCGGACACGTCGAGGCGCGTCGCGGTGTCACCCGCCGACGTGTGCTCGCGGGAGCGGCAGCGCTCGGCGGCGGGCTCGCGCTCGGGTGCGGACCCCGCGCCGCGCGGTCGGCGCCGCCCGGCGGTGGGCCGCGCATCGGGATCGTCGGCGGCGGCATGGCCGGCTTGAGCTGTGCGTGGCACCTGCAGGAGGCTGGCCTCCGCGCCGAGGTGCTCGAGGGCAGCGCGCGCGTCGGCGGGCGCATGTTCTCGGCCCGCGGCAAGTTCGGTGACGGCCAGGTCGCGGAGCTCGGCGGTGAGCTGATCAACAGCGATCACCGGACGATGCACGCGCTGGCCTCGGCGCTGGCGATCGAGCTCGACGATCTCCACGCCGGCGAGCCGGCCGGGCACGCCCGCGAGACCTTCTTCGTCGGCGGGCGGCGTTTGGCCGAGACCGCGCTCGCCGAGGCCTTCCGCCCGCTGGCGGCGCGCATGGCCGTCGCCATGGCCGGCGTCGACGACGCGAAGCTGGCTGAGCTCGACCGCGCGAGCATCGGTGAGTGGCTCGCGCGCGAGGCCGCCGGCTCGCCGCTGCGCGCGCTGCTCGCCGACGCGTACACCGGCGAGTTCGGGCTCGAGGCCGACGAGCAGTCGGCGCTCAACCTGCTGACGATGATCGACTACGAGGACCCCGATCACTTCCGCCTGCTCGGCGACTCCGACGAGCGCTACCACACGCGCGGCGGCAACGATCTGTTCCCGACCCGCCTCGCCGAGCGGCTGGCGACGCCGGTCGTGCTCGGCAGCCGCCTGGTCGCGATCGCCGCGACGACGGGCGGCGGCTACCGCCTCACCTTCGAGCGCGACGGCACCAGCTTCGAGCGCACCTTCGATCACGTCGTGCTCGCGATCCCGTTCACGGTGCTGCGCGAGGTCGACGTGCAGGTCGAGCTGCCCCCGCGCAAGCGACAGGTGATCGCCGAGCTCGCGTACGGCACCAACGCCAAGCTGATGGGCGGCTTCGCCACCCGACCGTGGCGCGAGCAGCACAACGCGAGCGGCACGGTCGTGACCGACGCCGGCCTGCAGTTCCTGTGGGACACCGCGCGCGGCCAGCCGGGCGCCGCCGGCATCCTCACCAACTACTGCGGCGGGCGACGCGGCGCGGCGCTCGATCGCGGCACCGCCGACGAGCAGCTGCGCGCGGCGCTGCCGACGATCGAGCGGATCTTCCCCGGCGCCGCCGCCGCGTACACCGGCACCGCGGTGCGCATGCACTGGCCGACGGTGAAGCTCGCGCGCGGCAGCTTCGCCTGCTACCGGGCCGGTCAGTGGGCGATGCGCGGCGCCGAGGGCGAGCGCGTCGGCAACCTGCACTTCGCCGGCGAGCACTGCTCGACGGAGTTCCAGGGCTTCATGGAGGGCGCGGCGGGGAGCGGCGCCACCGTCGCGCGCGTGCTCGTCGCGGAGCTGGCCGGGCGGCAGCTCGCGGTCGCGGGGTGAGACGCGCGGCTGGATTCACGACGCGCGCCGCGTCAGCGCGTGCTCGATCGCCGCGTGCAGCTCCTCCGGCGTCATCGGCTTGGCGAGCACGCGCTCGCCCATCTCGATCACGAAGTCGCGCGTCTCCTTGGTGAAGGCGCCGCCGGTGGTGAACAGCATCTGGTTCGCGAGGTCAGGAGCTCGTTCGTGGAGCGCATGGTGCAGCTCGGCGCCGGTCATCCCCGGCATCATCAGGTCCGAGATGATGAGGTCGTAGGTGTCCGCGGCGATCCGCGCGAGCGCCTCGGCGCCGCTGGTCGCGATGTCGACGTCGTGGAACCGGACGATGAACCGACGCAACGCGCGGAGCACGACCGGCTCGTCGTCGACGAGCAGGATGCGCCCGCGGCGCGTGCTCACCGTGAGCGCGGCGCCGCTTCGTGCATCTCGGGCCGGTTCGATCCGCGGCAGGAGCACGCGGACGGTCGTCCCGCTCCCGACCCTGCTCGAGACCGTGACCTCACCGTGGTGGGCGGAGACCAGCGCCTGCACGATCGCGAGCCCGAGCCCGCGCGCAAGGCCGACCGGCTTGGTCGTGAAGAACGGCTCGAAGATCCGGACCATGATCTCCGGCGGGATCCCTCGGCCGAGATCGCTGACCTCGACGACCGCGCGATCTTCGACGACGTCCACGACGATCCGGATCGCGCCCGGCGTCGACAGGTGGTCCATGGACTGGGCCGCGTTGAGCAGGAGCTGGGTGACGACCTGGCAGAGCTGTCCCGCGTGGCCGAGGACCAGGGGCGCCGCCCGGAAATCCGTGATGACGGAGCCCCGCAGGCTCAGCTCGTTCGCGGCGAGCTTGCGCGCGGAGTCGATCACGTCGATCAAGGACACCAGCTCGCGGTCCTGGCCAGGTCGTGCGAACGAGCTGAGGATGCCGACGATGTCTCGGATCCTGCTGGCGCCGAACATCGCGTCGTCCATCATGTCGGCGAGCTCGCCGCACGACGCCATGGCCGCGGCGGCGGCTTCCCGGAGGGTGCCCGGGTCCGCGTGCGCCACCCGCTCGAGCTGATCGCGGAGCTGGGGCAGCACGCTCTCCCGGACGAGATCGAGGTTGGCGTACGTGGCCGACAGCGGATTGTTGATCTCGTGGCCCAGGCCCGCCGTCACCGTGACCAGCGACGACACCCGCTCGGCCAGCGCGAGCCGCGACTCGATGAACCGCTGCTCGGTGACGTCGCGGAAGACGACGACGCCGCCGAGCGCGCGGTCGCCGTCGATGATCGGGGCGACGCTGTCCTCGATCAGGCGCTCCGCGCCGTCGCGCGGCAGGAGGATGACGCCGGCGCGCCCCACCCCCGTGTGGAGCACCGAGCGGTCACGGATGGCGTCCGCGATCGGTAGCCGCACGCGTTGCCGGGTCGCCTCCGAGAAGAGCGGCAGCACCTCGTCCACCGGCCTTCCCTTGGCCTCGTCGCTGCGCCAGCCGGTGAGCTGCTCGGCGACGGCGTTGAGGAACTCGACGCGGAGCTCGGGGGTCACCGCGATCACGCCGTCGCCGATGCTCCGCAGCGTCGTCGACAGCCACTGCTCGCGCGTGCGCACCTCCGCCTCGAGTCGGTGCTTGTTGGCGACGACCTCGATCGTGGTGAGCAGCTCGCGGTCGGCGTACGGCTTGAGCAGGTACGCGTGCGGTCCGCTCAGCTTGGCGCGTTCCAGGTGATCGCGGTCGGCGTACGCGGTCAGGAAGACGATCGGGATGTCGCCGCGCGCGCGGATCCGGCGCGCGGCCTCGATGCCGTCCACCGCCCCCTGGAGGTGGATGTCCATCAGGACGAGGTCGGGTGGACGCGACTCCACCGAAGCCACCGCAGCCTCGCCGGAGGTCACGCATGCGGTGACGTCGTGCCCGTTCGTGCGCAGGAGCGCCGCCAGCGCGTGCGCCACGAGCATCTCATCCTCCACGACCAGGACGGTGCTCATCGCCTCACGAGTCTACGTCGGGTGCGGGCGAACGCCGCCGGAACTCGATCGAAAACGTCGCGCCCGGGGTGTTCGAGACCGTGAGCGAGCCCCCGAGCTGCGCGGCCAGCGTCGTGACCACGACCATGCCCAGCCCGCGGGTCGTCGCCGGATCGAAGCCCTCCGGCACGCCGACCCCGTCGTCGGCGATCGTCAGACGCAGGTCGCCGGTGGTGGTCGCGACGGCGGACACGGTGACGGTTCCGGAGGGCCGCTCGCGAAACCCGTGCTTCATCGCGTTCGTCACCAGCTCGTTGACGATGAGGCCACACGGGATGGCCTGGTCGAGCGGCAGCGTGCACGACGTCGCTTGCACGCGCAGCTCGATCTGCTTGCCAGCCTTGCCGATCGAGCGCTCGATGGAAGCGATCAGCTCGTCGAGGTACGTCGCCATGTCGATGTCGGCGGCGTTCGGGGCCCGGTAGAGCTGATCGTGCACGAGCGCGATCGAGTGGATGCGATCGCGGCTCTCGCCGATCGCGCGGCGGACGGTCGCGTTCTCGGCCTTGCTGGCCTGCAGGCCGAGCAGGCTGGTGATCACCTGGAGGTTGTTCTTCACGCGGTGATGGATCTCGCGGAGCAACACGTCCTTCTCCGCGAGCGATGCGGACAGCGCGCGGGTGCGGTCGGCCACGCGCTCTTCGAGCAGGCTCAGGTGGAGGAGGTGCGCGTCCCATATCCAGGCCCGCGCGGCGATCGTCTGGACGAGCGTCACTTCGTCCGGGGTCCAGGCGCGCGGTTCGTGGGACGTCGCCCACAGGGCGGCCTGCCATCGCCCGTCCACGAGGAGCGGCACGCCGACGAGCGCGCGCAGCCGCCAGGGCGCGTACACGCTCTCGTACCTCGTTCGCGTCCGCGCGTCGGTCTCGGCGTCGTCGATCACGAGCGTTCGCCCTTCCCGCAGCTCGGTCTGCGTGTTCGAGCTGTAGCGCGAGAGCTGGAGCTCCACGTCGATCGGTTCGAGCGTGTGATAGCCGGCCCGGATGGTCGCGCGGTCGCGGTCGAGGTCGATCCTGGCGAAGAAGCAGCGCGACACCTGCAGGTGCTGGCCGAGCCGCGTGGTCACCACCTCGGCCGCCTCGTCGGGCGTCCGGGTCGCGCGCAGGTCGTCGTTCAGCGCCAGCACGAAGCGCTGATCGCGCTCGGTGTCGACGCTCCTCGCCTCGCGGCCGGTGACGACGAGCAGCATGGCGCCGAGCAAGGTGACGAACGCCAGCCCGCCGGCGAGCACGAACCACGCCTGCCAGCGCCGCTGCGTCGCGTCGCGGCTCACGTGGGCGGTCACGATCCAGCGCGCGCCGGCCAGCTCGAACTCGGTTCTCGAGATCCGAGCGCCCGTGTCCCGCGTGATCTCGTCGTAGAGCACCGCGCGCGAGCGTTCGTCGTGCCCGGCTTCGACGCGCAGGGCGAGGCCGCTGCGATCGACGCCGGCGAGCGTCTCGCTCAGGAGTGCGTCGATCCGGACCACGCTCGACGAGAGCCCCAGGAGCGCGCCGTCGCGGAAGACGGGGACGAGGATCAACAACCCCTTCGACGCCTCCGGCTGCTGCACGAGCTCGAGCGGTGGACTGAGCGCCGGCCCACGCGCGGTGACCGCCCGGCGGATGGTGTCCAGGCGCGTCGGCTCGGAGCCCAGGTCGAAACCGAGCACCCGATCGGACTCACCCGCGGGGGCGATGCGCGTGACGGGGTAGTACGCGGCGCGCTCGGCGGCCTCGGTGAGGGTGCCGGCCGCGGTCCGCTCCAGGATCGGTCGCTCGAACGTGGCGCGAGCCTCGCGCGGGACGTACGCGACCCACGAGATGGCCTCGATGCCGGGGTGGCGCGCGAGCGGCGAGCGACCGAAGGCCTGGAAGTCCGACGTGGTCACCTCGGTGCTCCCCTCGTAGAAGCTCGCCGTTGCGGCGCTCACGTCGACCTGGCGTTCGAGCTGACGTTCGAGCGAGCGCTCGATGACGTGGGCGCGCCGGAGGAGCTCGGTGCGGAGCTGGGTCGACTCCCAGTCGCTCGCCTTGCTGAAGAGCGCGGTGACGGCGACGAACCCGGTCGCGAGCGGGAGGGCGACCGTCAGGCGGCGGGGACGCCAGACGCGTTCGGGCCGCCCCACGAACGCCAGCAGGACCGGCGCGACCAGCAGCGTCCCGATCACGTCGCCGACCCACCACGTGCACCAGCTGAACAGGATCGCATCGGGCGCGATGATCCCCGCGAGCCCGAGGATCCCGACGCCCCAGGTGGCGGCGACGGTGCAGGCGATCGGGCCTGCGCTGGCGACGAACCGGAGGATGTCGGCGTCGCGATCGAGCGCCAGCGGCGTGGGCGTGACCCGGCGGACGAGGCGCGCGGCGAGCCCGGCCTGGGCGGCGGCCCCGAGGCCGATGCCGAGCGCGATCGCGACGGAGCGAGCGATGGTCGCGACGGAGCTGCCGTCGTACCCCGTCCCGACGTTGACCGCGAACGAACCGACGAGCACGCCGAGCAGCGAGGCGCGCGGGCCGAGGAGAACCGCGACGAACGCGACGCCCGCCGCCGGCCAGATCGCGGTCGCGTACCCCGGGGGAATCGCCATGAGGAGGGCGAGTCGTCCGGCGATCGCGTAGGCGGCTGCGACCGCGACCACCGCGAGCGCGGATCGCGCGAGCGATGACCGAGCCATGGCGAGAGGGTATCGCGTCGTGATCGAACGCGCGTCGCGGACGGTCACCCGCATCGGGTGATCGCGCCCGTGGCCGTCAGCCGGCGACGGCGAGCAGCGCGGCGGCGCGCCCGGGGATGTGCCAGCCGTCCTCGGTGACGACCGGCAGCGCGCCGGCGCCGCCGTAGCGCGCGCCTTCGCTCGACCAGACGAGCGTCCACCCGCGGCGATCGGGGGGCGCGAGCAGGGGCTCGGCGGGGACGTCGCGGAGGTCGTGGCCGAGGTTGACGATCAGGAGCCTGTCGCCGGCCGGCGTCTCGCCCGGGAAGCGCAGGACCAGCGCGTCGTGGCCGAGGGTGGCGCCGGTGGCGCGGCGAGGCAACGTGCGGCGGAGCGCGAGGAGGTCGGCGTGGAGTCGCCACACGCCGCGGTGCGGCTCGCGGTCGCGTTCGCGGAGGTCGAGGCGCGCCCGCTCGAACGTCTCGCGCGCGCACGGGTCGGGGAGCGCCTGCTCGCGCTCGTAGGCGACCACCGACGGGAACTGGCGCATGAAGGCGGCGCGCCCCTTCGTGACCAGGCCGCCGAGCTCGCCGGCGTGATCGACGAAGTAGAGGAACGGCGACGAGGCGGCGTGCTCCTGGCCCTGGAAGAGCATCGGCGTCGAGGGCGCGAGCAGGAGCAGCGCCGTCAGCGCGCGGTACGCGCCGGCGGCGGCGAGCTTGTCGAGGCGCGCGCCGTCGGCGCGGCGGTTCGCGACCTGATCGTGGTTGTCGAGGTAGATGACGAAGCGCGCGGGCGCCAGGTCGAAGACCGCCTGGTGGAGGAAGCCGTGGCGCACGACCGCGAGCAGCTCCTGCGCCGTGCCACGGTAGTCGCGCATGTACGCCTCGTGCCGGCCGGTCAGCGCGCCGTACGCCGCGTGGTGGTAGTCGTCGTTCCACAGGGCGTCGACTCCGTACTCGCGCAGGAGGCGTACGTCCTGGTGCTCGTGCTCGGCGACGATCCAGATCCGGCGATCACCGCCGGCGGCGCGCGCGGCGCGGACCACGGCGGCGACGATGTGCTCGGCGGTGTCGTCGAAGATCCCGTGGATCGCGTCGAGGCGCAGCCCGTCGAGGTGGTACTCGTCGATCCACATCGCCGCGTTGGTCGTCAGGTACTCGCGCACCGGCGCCGACGCCATGTCGAGCGGATCACCCCAGTCGCCGGCGTGACGCTTGGTCGTGTACTCGGCGAACTGACCGAGGTAGTTGCCGTCGGGGCCGAAGTGGTTGTAGACGACGTCGAGGATCACGGCGAGGCCGAGGCGGTGCGCGGCGTCGACGAAGGCGCGGAGGTCGTCGGGGCGGCCGTAGAGCCGCGTCGGCGCGAACAGGTCGACGCCGTCGTAGCCCCAGCCGCGCGCGCCGGCGAAGTCGGCGACCGGCATGACCTCGACGGTCGTGATGCCGAGCTCGGCCAGCGCCGGCAGCTCGCGCGCCGCGGCCGCGAACGTCCCCTCGGGCGTGAACGTACCGACGTGGAGCTCGTACACGACCTGATCGTCGGGGGCCCCGCGCCACGCGCCGTCGCGCCACGCGAACGCGCGCGGATCGATCACCTCGGAGGGGCCGTGCGGACCCTCGGGCTGGAAGCGCGACGCCGGATCGGGGACGAGCAGCGCGTCGTCGTCGAGGCGGAAGCGGTAGCGCGTGCCGGCCTTCGCCGTCGCGCATGCGCCTGCGAAGTAGCCGCCCGTCTCGGGCGCGAGCACGACCTCGGGGCCGCGCTCGACGACGAGCGTCACGCGCTCGCGTCGGGGCGCCCACACGCGGAAGTGCACGCCGTCACCTTCGATGAGCTCCGCGCCGATCGGCCGCCGTCTCGTCATGTCCTCGTCACCCTCCTCGCCCGAGCAGGGCGACCGGAAATCCCGACCACAGCGTCTCGACGGGCACGTGCCCCCCGCGGACGCGCTCGCCGGTGATCACGTCGGTCCAGGCTCCCGGCGCGCCCGGCAGGTCGACCGCGGTCTCGCCCCACACGACGGCGCGCGCGGTCCAGCGCGGCGCCACCGCGACCAGATCGTCGCCGCGGGCGAACGCGATCACCCGCGCTTGCTCCGGTCCGCTCACCACGACGCGGCGGTACGGCGCCGCGAAGCGGTCGGGGTGGGCGGCGCGCGCCGCGAGCGCGCGCTGGACGAGGCGGCGCTTCGGCGAGTCCAGGGCCGCGAGGGCCGTCGGGTCGACGGGGCGGCGGTTGTCGGGATCGACGAGGCTGGTCTCCCAGACCTCGGTGCCCTGGTAGATGTCGGGGACGCCAGGCGCCGCCAGCTTGATCAGCGTGCGCGCGAGCGACGTGCGATGCGCGCCCGGATCGATCTCCAGCACGAATCGCTCCACGTCCTCGAGGAGCTCGGTGTCGGCCATCACCGCCTCGACGAAGCGCGCGACGGACGCCTCGTAGGCGGCGTCGGGCCGCAGCCACGACGTGTGTCGCTTGGCCTCGCGGCAGGCCTTCTCGAGGTACGCGCCCACCCGCTCGGGGCTGATCGGCCATGCGCCGACGAGCGTCTGCCACAGGAGGTACTCGGTCGGGCGATCGGGGAGGTCGCCGCTGCGGTGGCGCGCGGCGCGCGTCGACCAGCGGGCGACCGCGTCCCGCCACGCCGGCGCGACCTCCGAGATCGCGCACAGGCGGGCACGCACGTCCTCGGAGCGCTTGGTGTCGTGCGTGCTCGACGCCAGCAGCGTGGACGGCGGCGCGGCGGCGAGCGCCGCGTGCAGCTCGTCGAGCGTCGTGGCGAACCGGCCGGGCTCGCGTCCGACCTCGCACAGCGCCGCCAGGCGGAGGTCGCGATACTGGTGCGTGTCCTCGATCCCCTTGGCCGTGACCGCGCCGGTCGTCTGCTGGAAGCGGAGCGCGAGCTCGCAGTCCGACAGGAGCGCCTCCTCGAGGAGCGCCCACAGGCGAGGGGTGACCTCGGGCCGGTGCGCGCTCGCGGCCGCGAAGGCCTCGGCCGTGATCTCGCGATCGCGCGCGCTCGCGGGCTGGCCGCCGCGCACGTAGGTCCGGTACACCGGGTAGCTCACGAGCAGCTCGGTGATCGCCGCCTCGAGCTCCCGCGCGCTCACGTCGCGCAGCATCGGCTCGGCCGCGACCAGCGTGCGCGCCAGCGCGACCAGGCGCGCGCGCTCGCTGGCGAACAGCGCCTCGACGACGTCGAGGCGGGCCTGCCGCGCGTCGTCGGGCGCCTCGCGCCACGCCGCCCACAGCTCGTCGAGGATGGGCTCACCCGCCGGATCGAGGAAGACACCGTCGACCCGCGCGAGGTGCTCGTAGCCGGTGGTGCCGTCGATCGGCCACGCCGGCGGCACGCGCTCGTCGGGCGCGAGGATCTTCTCGACGACGATCCACGCCGAGGGCGCGCGCGCGCGGAGGCGGTCGAGGTAGCCGGCCGGATCGAGCAGGCCGTCGACGTGATCGACGCGGACGCCGTCGATCAGGCCACGCTCGATCCACCCCAGCACGCGCGCGTGGACGTCGTCGAAGACGCGAGGGCGTTCGCAGCGGAGCCCGGCGAGGGCGGCCACGTCGAAGAAGCGGCGGTAGCCGAGCTCGTCGAGCGCGTTGCGCCAGAAGCCGATGCGCCAGTTCTGCCGCTCGAGGAAGGCGTCGAGCCGGGACGGCGCGCGCGCGATCGCCGCCAGCTCGTCGTCGAGCGCGGCCGCCGCCGCCGGCTGCTCCGCCAGGTGGCGCGCCAGCAGGCTCTCGATCGCGCGGTGATCGCGGTGGCGCCGCACCGTCGAGTCGTGGTCGGTGGCGTTGGGCGCGGGCAGCGCGCCGAGCGCGTCGGCGAGGAACGCGAAGCCGCTGTCGCGGGTGCGCGCGGCCGCTGCGCCCATCGGCTCGGCCAGCGAGCGCGGCGCGACCGGGAAGCGATGCTCGTGATAGTGGACGGCGATACGTACGCCGCTGCGCACGATGCGCAGGACGCCGGAGGCCAGCGTGTCGGCGTAGCGCTCGCCGAGCACCGGCAGGAGCACCCGGTTGTCGGCGTCCTCGCCGGGGTGCCAGTCGACGTCGAAGTAGCCCGCGTAGCGGCTCGACCGGCCGTGCTCCAGCACGTCCTGCCACCACGCGTTGTGCGGGCCGACCGCCATGTGGTTGGGCACGATGTCGACGAGCACGCCCAGGCCGCGCGCTGCCAGCTCGCGACACATCGCCTCGAAGCCCTCGTCACCGCCGAGCGCCTCGCTCGCCCGGTGATGATCGACGACGTCGTAGCCGTGGGTGGAGCCGGGCGCCGCCTCGAGCACCGGCGAGAGGTAGACGTGGCTGATACCGAGCTCGGCGAGCGCGTCGGCGTGGCGCGCGACGTCGGCGAAGCGCATCGTCGCGCCAAGCTGGAGCCGGTAGGTGGCGCGCCGCGCCTTCACGTCGGCGCCTTTCGCCAGACCGCCAGCGAGCGCGGCGGCAGCTCCAGGATCGCGCGCGGCGTCTCGACGAAGCCGGCGTCGGTGTCGAAGACGAGCTGCCACCGCCCCGGCGGCAGGGTCGGCGTGATCGGCGCGGCGCCGGCGTGGACGAAGACGAAGAACTCCTCGTCCTGGCCGTGGAGGAGGACGCCGACCGACGCCCCGTGCTTCCAGTCGGCCTCGCGCATCGCCGCGCCGTCGGCGCGCACCCAGTGGATCTCCTTGGGCGAGTGGAACCAGCGCCGTCGGCGGAAGACCGTGTGGTTGCGGTAGAACGCGATCAGCTTGCAGGTGAAGTCGAAGAGATCGCGATCGGCGTGCTCCCAGTCGAACCACGACAGCTCGTTGTCCTGGCAGTAGCCGTTGTTGTTGCCGCGCTGGGTGCGGCCCAGCTCGTCGCCGGCGAGCAGCATCGGCACGCCCTGGGAGAGGAGCAGCGTGGCCAGGAAGTTGCGCTGCTGGCGCGCGCGCAGGGCGAGGATCTCGGGGTCGTCGGTCTCGCCCTCGACGCCGCAGTTCCACGAGCGGTTGTCGTCGGTGCCGTCGCGGTTGTCCTCGCCGTTGGCCTCGTTGTGCTTGTGGTTGTAGCTGACGAGGTCGCGCAGCGTGAACCCGTCGTGGGCGGTGACGAAGTTGATGCTGGCGTAGGGCTGCCGCGCGCCGACGTCGTCGTACAGGTCGGCCGACCCGGTGAAGCGCGCGCCGAAGTCACCGAGCGCGCCCTTGGTCCCGCGCCAGAGGTCGCGCACGCCGTCCCGGTAACGCCCGTTCCACTCCGACCAGATCGGCGGGAACCCGCCGACCTGATAGCCGCCGGGACCGAGGTCCCAGGGCTCGGCGATGAGCTTGACCCCGCGCAGCACCGGATCCTGGTGGACGAGCTGGAGGAACGTCGCGAGCCGATCGACCTCCTCGAGCTCGCGGGCGAGGGTCGCGGCGAGGTCGAAGCGGAAGCCGTCGACGTGCATCTCCTGCACCCAGTAGCGCAGCGAATCCATGATGAGCTGCAGCACGTAGGGCTGCCGCATGTGCAGCGAGTTGCCGGTGCCGGTGGTGTCGAAGTAGTAGAACGGGTCCTCGGGCGAGAGCCGGTAGTACGCTTGGTTGTCGAGCCCCTTGAACGACAGCGTCGGGCCGAGATGGTTGCCCTCCGCGGTGTGGTTGTAGACCACGTCGAGGATCACCTCGATGCCGGCGCGGTGCAGCGTGCGGATCATGTGCTTGCACTCGGCGATCGCGGCGCCGATCGTTCGCCGCGACGCGTACTCGTCGTGCGGCGCGAAGAAGCCGACCGTGTGATAGCCCCAGTAGTTCCGGAGCCCCTGCTCGAGGAGCTGGCCCTCGTGCACGAACTGGTGGATCGGCAGCAGCTCGACGGCGGTGACGCCCAGCCGCTTCAGATGATCGATGGCGGCCGGGTGGGCGAGCCCGAGGTACGTGCCGCGCAGGGCCGGCGGGATGTCCGGATGGCGCGCGGTGAAGCCGCGCACGTGCACCTCGTAGAGCACGGTGTCGTGCCACGGGATGCGCAGCCGCCGATCGTCGCCCCAGTCGAACCACGGATCGATGATCGTGGCCCGCAGCATCGACGGGGCGCTGTCGGTGTCGTCGCGTTCCGTGGGCGCGTCGTGGCGATGGCCGAAGAGCGCCGGACCCCACTCCAGCGAGCCGGCGACGGCGCGCGCGTACGGGTCGAGCAGCAGCTTGTGCGGGTTGCAGCGCAGCCCGCGCGCGGGATCCCACGGGCCGTGGACGCGGTAGCCGTAGTGCTGCCCGGCGCCCACGCCGGCGAGGTACGACGTCCACACGTTGCCGGCGTCGCGCACCAGCTCGATCCGCTCCTCGCGCCCGTCGGTGAAGAGGCACAGCTCGACCTTCTCGGCGACCTCCGAGAACACGGCGAAGTTGGTGCCGTGTCCGTCGAAGGTCGCACCGAGCGGATAGTTGCGGCCCGACGCGATCTCTCTCACGAGTACCGGGAAAGGATACGCGCGAATCGGGTTCGCGACACCCGGCGTCCCGATCGGATCGTCCGCGGCGCTTCCCTCAGCGATGGAAGTACGCGAGCGCGAACGGCGCCCGCCGCGCCGTGCCCGCGGCGTCGAAGCAGCGGACGTTGACGCGCAGGTCGGTGCCGACGTTGTACCAGGCGTGCGGCTTGCAGTAACCGGCGTCCGAGCCGTACGCGGTGACGTGCGCGTGCGAGCGGCTCGACGAGAGCCCGGCGAAGGTCACGTGGTGCGTCGACAGCCCGCCCCAGGTGTACTCGCCCGCCGTGCGCGCGCCGCCCGACGAGCTCCAGGCGAACGACGCGTTCGGCGTGTAGCTCGCGGCCGACGACGTGCCGGCGTAGGCGAAGCCGCCCGGCGCGTCCGGCGCCGTGGCCGCGACCGTGTAGGTGAGCTCGAAGCCGCTGTCGGCGAGCGCGCCGGTGGCCGCGTCGTGGCATCGGACGTGGACGTGACCGCCGCTGTACGAGAACAGCTTGCAGCGCGTGGCGCCCGCGCCCGAGGCGGTGACCATCACGTTCGACGGCGTGCCGCCCTGACCGGAGAGCGTGATGCCGTAGGTGCCGGGGGCCGTACGACCGAGGAGCACGCTGCCGCCGCTGGAGCTCGCCGAGTCGCGGAGCGTCGTCCCGCTGCCGCCGAACGACAGCCACGCGCGACCGGCCACGCCGGTGACCCGGCGATCGTGGACGAAGCTGGCGACGAAGCGCGCGTCGGCGGGCGCGCCCGCCGGCGTGAAGCAGCGGACGTAGACCTCGAGCTCGCTGGTCGGCCCCACCGCCTGGCGCTCGTACTTGCACCAGGCGTTGCCGTCACCGTAGGCGGCGACGTGGACGACGGCGCCGAGCGCGCCGGCCTGGCGGGCGAAGCGAACGCGGTACTGGCCGAGGGCGAGGCGCGTGATGCGGTTGGCCCAGCCGGTCGGGTTGTAGGCGTACGGCGTCTGCGCGTCGTAGTCGCCGGTCTCGGCGTGGGCCCACACCCAGCCGGAGGCCAGCACCGGGTGCGGCTCGTCCGCGCGCACCACGAGCCGCAGGCCGTTGCTCGCGTACGCGAGGTCGACGATCGCCTCGCGATCACCGACGCGGGTCACCGTGAGCGACGTCGCCGTGCCCGCCGTGCGCGAGTCGAACGAGCCACCGTGCGGGTCGCTGTACGTGATGAAGCCGTCGTAGGCGTCGCCGTTCCAGGCGAGCTGGACCGTGGCGGTGGCCGCGGCGCCGTTGGTGCCGACCAGGGTGGCCGTGCCGCTCATCGAGGTCACGCGCGATCCCGAGCCGTCGACGAACGTCTCGATGCCGCCGCCGGTCACGAGGCCGGCGTTCTGGTACTCGACGACCGAACCGCCGCCGGTGCGCCAGCGGTTGAGCTGCACGACCTCGCCGGGCAGCGCGTCGAGCGGGCGCGCGAACACGTCCTGATCGTAGGTGTCACCGGCGACCAGGTTGGAGGCGAGCGACTCGAAGGTCGCCAGCGAACCGTCGCCGGCGAGGGTGAGGCTATTACCGCTGTGCTGGTCGGTCGGGCCGCCGTCGGGCTGGGCGGTCAACCGCTGCGTCGTGCCCATCCACCGGTCGTGGACGAAGACGTCATCGTTGAAGGTGTCGATCGGATCGAGCGAGGCGCCGCTGGCCCAGAGCACCAGCCGGCCGTCGTCGCTGAGCGCGAGGTCGCTGCTGCTCAAGCTCGACACGGGGGACCCGCCGGTCGTGCGCTGCACCAGCTCGAGCGTCGAGGTCAGCCGATCGAGCACGGCCATCCGGTGATCGGAGCCGTCGAGCAGGAAGTAGCGCGCGTCGGGCGTCATCGCGCCGATCGGATCCGACGCCCAGCGAGGCTCCTCGACGCCGCTGGGCTTGCGGAAGAGCGACTCGATGGCGCCGGTCGAGAGGTCGCGCAGCAGCGCGACGTCGACGTAGTCGTCGATGTTCTCGTAGGTGTAGGCGAGCTTGCCGCCGTCGGCCGAGAGGAAGATCTTGCCGCGCAGCGCGACCCGGCTGGAGAGGATGGCGCCGTCGCGGCCGCGGGTGCCGAGGTCGATGCGGTTCTTGGCCCGGTTCCAAACGTAGGCGTCGAACGTGCCGTTGGTGTCGATCGGATCGAGGGCGGCGTAGGTCACGAAGCCGACGTGACCGCCGCTCGCCGAGATGGCGAGGCCGCGCCACGCGACGGTCCCGAGGTACACGGAGGTCCACACGCCGGTGGTCCGGTCGAGGTAGTAGACGCCGGCCGCGCGATCGGCGCCGGTGCCGCCCGTGTTGATCGAGAGCGCGATCGCGTTGCCGTCGGCGCTCAGGCGCGCGTCGAGGATGCGATCGCCGGGCAGGCTGACGACGGTTCGCGTACCGGTGGTGCGATCCATCAGCCAGAGCGCCTGGCTGGTGCCGTTGCTCGCGGTGTAGAGGACGAGCCGACCGTCGGCGCTCACCGCGCGCGCGCGACCCCCCGCGGCGTAGGCGCCGGAGCGCAGGCTGATGCGCTCGATCGGCGAGAGCTCGACGTGCTGATCGGCGTCGCCGAGCTCGGCCTCGTCGAGGCATGCGGTGGTGGAGCCGGCGAGGGCGCAGAGGCCCAGGAGCGAGACGATGCGGGCGGGCGAGCGAGACGACATGAGTTCCTCCGTTGTTGCCCGTGCCGACGAAGGACGGACTCGATCTTCCCGTGCATCGTCCGGACGCTTTTTTCGGGAAGAAGCCAGCGCGCGGACGTCGACCGGGCATGACCTACCTCGAGACCTGGAAGCAGATCGCCATCCAGCTCCATCGCTCGGAGCGCTGGTGTCGCAACATGGCGCAGCGCGAGATCGCGCCGCTGCCGGTCTATCGCGTGGGCGGCGTGGTCCGGATCGACCTGGCCGACCTGCAGGCGTGGCTCGGCCAGGAGCGCGAGCGCACGATGGCGCGCCCGGCGCCGCTGCCGATGATCGCCTGAACGGACGGCGCCGTCGCCCGGCCTCGGGTTATGTTCCGGCCAGCGCCGGACCGGCCGGTGCGGTGGCGTCATGTCGAAGGTAGCCAGCGCGGACTCTGCGGACGGGGACGTGATCCCGATCGCCGGCGCGCGCGACCGGCGCCGTCTCGACGAGCTGACCCGCGCGCACCAGCCGACGCTCCTGGCCGTCGCGCGCAAGCTGTGCCGCTCGGGGTTCGACCCCGACGACCTGGTGCAGGACGTCCTGATGAAGACGGTCGCGAACTTCGATCGGCTGCCGGAAGGCATCAACCACGTGGCGTGGATGACCCGCGTCATGCACAACCTCTTCATCGATCAGGTGCGCCGCCGCGCCAAGCGCGAGACCTCGCCGATCGACGAGAACGTCGTGCAGGCCCCGGTCCCGGAGGATCGCGCGTGGTGGGAGTCCCTCGACGCCGAGGACATCCGCGCGGCGATGCCCAAGCTCCCCGACGAGCTGCGCGCCGCGTTCGAGCTGTTCGCCTTCGAGGGCCTCTCCTACAAGGAGATCGGGGTGCGGCTCGGTGTCCCCGTGGCCACGGTCGGCACGCGCGTCCTGCGTGCGCGCCGCCGCCTTCGTGTCGTCTTCGGCGGACCGGGACGCGACGGCGACGGCGACTGACGCGCCGCCTGTATCGTTGGTGGTGGGCACGACAGATCGTGCGTGGCCGGCGTGGTATCCCGGCCGTGCATGTCGTTCTCCGTCCATCGCTTCGCCCTGCTCGCCGCGCTGGCCTGCGGCTGCGGCGGCGACGGAGGAGGAGGAGACGACGACGCGAGCGCGGGCGACGCGAGCGCGGGCGACGCGAGCGCGGGCGACGCGAGCGCGGGCGACGCGAGCGGCGGGATCGACGCCTACCGTCCGCCGGGTTCGCCGGCCGCGGGCGCGCACGGGCTCGCGTACTTCCGGTACGAGAGCCACGCCGAGGTGCTGTCCACGCCGGCGATGAGCACGGCGGAGGGCAGCACGATCGTCGTCAGCGTCGGCCGCGGCAGCGCCGGCGCGTTCGTCCCGCCCACGGACAACCGCGGCAACGGCGCGTACCCCCAGCTCGGCACGGTGCACCGCTACACGAACTGGCCGGGCTCGGGTACCGCGCTCTACGCCCGCACCGGCGCCACCGGCGGCGGCGGGCACGTCGTCCAGGTAGGCACGCCGTACGACGACGAGATCACGATGGCCGCCGTCGAGGTGATCGGCGGCGCGCGCATCGCGGACGTCGCGTGGCGCGAGGTCCTCGCGCCGGCGCCGCTGACCAGCGCGCCGGTCACGACCGCGGGACCGGCGACGCTGGTCGCCTTCTGGTGGGGTGACGCCGGCGCCGAGGGACCGAAGACGGCGGTGCCGGGGGACGGCTTCGTGCGGGTCGACGCGATCCTCGACGAGGGCTCGCTCGTGCAGGCCGCCGCCGCCGTTCGCGACGTCACCGCCGCCGGGACCTACACGGTCACCTGGACGGCGACGCCGGTCCAGGGCGCGCAGCTCTGGCTCGTCGCTGTCGACTGACCGCGCGGGGCGGGAGTCAGAACTCGTAACCCGCGCGCATGGTCAAGCCCCACGTGTGCATCCCGGCGAACTCGCGCTCCTGCGGCTGCAGCGGATCGATCAGGATGAGATCCGGGTTCATGTTCAGCCGCAGGGTCCCGCGTACGTCGGCGACGAGCCCCGGGACGCCGAGCTCCTCGAAGCGGTAGGTCACCCCGAGGCCGATCGGCAGGGTGAAGAGCGTGTCGGCGTCGTTCAGGCCGGTCGAGCTGGTCTCGAAGTCGGCGCCGGACACGTCGTAGCGGCGCCAGCCGAGCGCCGCGAACGCGTACGGTCGGAGGGCGAGGTCGCGCACCATGTGCACACGCGCGCCCGCCTCGATCGTCGTGCCGATCAGCGTCCCGCTGGAGTCGTCGAGCCGGGAATCGATGTCGGCGGCCGAACCGATGTACCCGAGCTCGACCGCGATCCGGCTCTGCAAGCCCATCACCACGCGCAGATCCCAGAGGCCGCCCACGCCGCTGACGTCATCGGCGGCCTGCGAGACGAACGTCTCCGCGCCGAAGCCGCCCATGACGGCGAGGCCACGCCCGAACAGCGAATCGGTGGTCTCCTCGTACACGGCACCGGCGAGCTCGCCGGTCTCCCGCGCGAGCTCGCCGGCGGCCTCGCCGACGTCCTCGGCTTCGTCGCCGACGTCCTGGGCGAACGCGACGCCGGCCGACGCCAGCATCACGATCCCGCTCGCCAGTACCTTCCTCGGTCGCATGACACTCCTCCTGGTTGGTTCCACCAGCAGGGTTGCATCGGACGTGCCGCGCGGCACCCGCGGGCGATCGTGCTAGAAGTTCGCGGGCTCCTCGGGGAACGGGTCGCACTCGCAGACGTACGCATGCTCGTCGCTGTTGCACGGACGATCGTCCCACTGGCCCTGCTCGTCCATGACGACGCAATCCTGCCGGCCCATGTCGCCGTTGGTCGGCTGACCGACGCGCCACGGCGGGCCGTTGCCCGGGGGATAGCCGCCGGTGTCCTCGGCGGTGACCCAGCGCCACGCAAAGGTCGTCACGCGGTCCGAGACGCCGAGCCAGAGCCGCGAAGGGGCGAAGGCTGCGCGGATCGCCGCGCGTTCGCCGTCGTGCGAAAGCACGACGAGGTGGGTGTGGTGCGTGAACGTTCCGCCGGTCGTGTCGTCCGCGCAGTCGGCGCGGGCGTCGTCCCACGTGCCCCCGTGCTCGACGAGGCGATAGGTGCCGGCGCCGGCGGTCGTGTAGCCGGGTGGGCAGCTCGCGGGTCCGGGAGCGTCGTCGGTGGCATCGATCCCTCCGCCATCGGTGGGGTCGTCTGGGCGCTGCGCGTCGCCCGCGCCGTCCGGCCGGAACGCACAACCGCCGAGCACGACCACGACGATCGCCGACGAGCTCCATCCCACGCCGCCACACTAGATCAGGAGATCGTGGAGATCTCCATTCCTCACGGAAGCGGCGGATTCACTGGCCCGCCGCGGCTGTGCGTACGCGCACGGGTGCGGCGCCACGCGACCTCAGCACCGGCAAGAGCACCAGGCCGAGGACCCCGCAGATCCCCACGATCCCGTAGACGAACCGGCTCGCCGCGCTCGTCTCCTCCACCGCCCCGCCGCCGAAGACGGCGTCGACGAGGTTCCAGTTGAAGAAGCCGATGAGGCCCCAGTTGATCGCGCCGACGATGGCGACGACGAGCAACACCTTCTCGAAGATCCCGATGCTGTGAAGACCACGGTCGTCCATGACGAACCTCCTGGGCGACGCGCGTGCATCGGCTGTGCCTCCGGCTGCCGGTGTGTCGCACGCCACCGACGCTGCTCCTCGAGCGCTCTGGCACGGACGTTGAAGCGTTCCCGTCCGCCATGTCGAACCGGGTCTTGTGGCGGGCGCTCTTGATCCTCCTCGCCGCCGCCGCCGCCGGCTGCACGGAGCCCGGCGGGCGCTCCGGCCCGGACGCGCCGACCGGCGGCGACGCGTCGCCCGTCGACGTGCCGGACTCGACGGTCGAGGCTGGCAGCGACGCCGCGAACGACGCCGACCTCGCGGATGCCACCACGGTCGACGCGCCGATCGACGCGCCGATCGACGCGCCGATGGACGCAACGATCGACGCGTCGGCGTCGGGGCAGTTCCGCACGGTCGGCGCCCTCGCACAGCCACGCCTCCAGCACGCCGCGGCGCTCTTGCCCGATGGCCGGGTGCTCGTCGTTGGCGGCATCGTGCGCGACCTGACCGACCCGGAAGCGACCTGGAGGCCGACGGCGCACGCCGAGGTGTTCGACCCGACGACCGAGCTGTTCTCCGCGGTCGCGCCGATGGCGCTCCCGCGCAGCCGGCCGCGCGCCACGGCGCTCGCCGACGGCCGCGTGCTCGTCACCGGCGCGGCGACGGTCACGACCGGGTTCGTTGCGACGACCGAGATCTTCGATCCGGCCACGAACACGTTCGTCGCCGGCCCCGACAACCTGGCCGTGCACCGGGTGCACACGGCGACGCGGCTCGCCGACGGTCGCGTGCTGGTGGCCGGCGAGAGCGTCGAGGTGTTCGTGCCCGCGTCCGGCAACTTCCAGCCCCTGCCACCGCTGAACCTGCTCTCGCCGTCCCACGAGGCGGCGCGCCTGGCGAACGGCCGCGTGCTCGCCTCCGGTGGGCCGCACCAGGGCAGCTCGGGCGGCGGCACGCGCGACGACGCCGAGGAGCTCGATCCGGCGACGGGCGTGTTCGCGGTCACCGGATCGATGGCGACCCCTCGCGCGTCGCATCAGCTCACCGCGCTCGCCGGTGGCGGCGCGCTCGCGACCGGCGGCTACCTCGGCCTGGGCGGCGCCATCGAGATCTTCGCGACCGCCGAGGTCTACGATCCGACCACGCGCGCGTTCACGCCGGCGAGCATGATGACCACGAGCCGCACGTCGCACGCCGCCGCGCTCCTCGTCGACGGGCGCGTCCTCGTCACCGGCGGCTCGAGCGACGGGATGGGTACGGCGCCGGACAACATGTTCGCGACCGTCGCCACCGCCGAGCTCTTCGATCCGTCGACGCGGACGTTCAGCCCCACCGGCACGATGGCGACCCCGCGCGCGGGCCACACGACGACCCGCCTGCAGGGCGGACGCGTCCTCGTCGTCGGGGGCGCGGCCGTCCTGGGCGGACCGGTCGCCTCGCCCTCCGCCGAGGTCTACCAGCCCTGATCGCCTCGTCGGCCGGCGACCGACCTCGCCGCCAGGTGCCGCGCCGAGCCGCGGATCGACGGGCGCGCGTCAGTTCGTAGGAAGCGACGGCGTCACGCCCATCTCGGTGAGGAGATGATCGGCGCCGTCGACGAGATCCATCGTCCACAGCACGTAGCGGATGTCGGCGTGGATCGACCGGGTGATGACCGGGTCGAACACGACATCCGACGACACGCTCTCGATGGTGCCGTCGAACAGGAGCCCGACGAGCTCGCCCCGGTCGTTGAGGGTCGGCGAGCCCGAGTTGCCCCCGGTGGTGTCGACGTCGGAGAGGAAGTCGACCGGCACCTCGCCGAGCGTCGGATCGGCGTAGCGGCCCCACTGCTTCGCCCTGGCCGCGTCGAGCAGCGCCTTCGGTGCGTCGAACGGCTCCTCGCCCTTGTCCTTGGCCGGGATCTCCGACACCACCGTGAACGGGCGGCCCTCGCCGCGCCGCTTCACCGTGCCGTAGGTCACGCGCAGCGTGCTGTTCGCGTCGGGCGCGAGCGCGCCGTCGAGGGCCTCGCGCATCGCGACCGCGTACTTCGGCGCGAGCAGCAGCCGCTCTCCGGCGCGGCGCTCGTTGCGCTCCTCGAGCTCCTTCAGGAGCGGGCGCATCGCGAGGGCCGCCTTGACGAGCGGATCCTTCGACGCCTTCAGCTTCCGCGACGTGCCCTTGGTCAGGAGCTCGAGCCGGACCTTCTCGTCGGTGAGCGTCGTGGCCTTGTACCACTCGGCGATGCGCCGATCGACGAGCGCCTCGTCCACCGCCTCGCCCTTCTTCGCGCCGAGCAGGGTCGCGAGCCACGGGCGCTCGGCCTCGGGCTCCGCGAGCGCGCGCATGAGGCCGAGCTTCAGGAACACGCGATCGATGTCGGGATCGAACGTCGACGCGACCTGCTTCTGCTGCGCGATCAGGTCGGGCAGATCGCGGTCCTGGAACCCGGCCTTGCGATCGGCGTCCTTCTTCTGCCGCTCCTCCGCCATGCGCACGAGCAGATGGGCGACCTGGAGCATCCCCGAGCCGCCGACGGCGCGGCTGAACACGTTGTCCTGCTTCGCGGTCTTGCGCTCGTCGACGAACGTCGCCTCGAGCGCGGCGATCGCCGCGGCGTACTCCTCGCGGCCCGCGCGCGCCGCCCAGGCGCGCACCTTCTCGTCGAGCGCCTGCTTGCGCGCCAGCGCGTCGCCGCGCTTCAGGCCCTCGAGCGTGCCCTGCTGGTTCTCGAGCGCGTTCTGCACGAACTGCTTGAACATGCCGGCCTTGATCGCGGTCATGCCGCCCTGCTTCTGCAGGCCGTCGAGCGCGTCGTACGCCTCCTGGATCTGCTCGATCCGGTACGGGAACGTGAAGTCGACGTCGAACTTCACCTCGGAGTAGGTGGTCACGCGCTCGGTGCTGCCCGGATACCCCGCGACCAGGACGAAGTCGCTCTCGGTGAGCGGCGCGCTCGCGATCTTCAGCCAGTGCGCCGGCTGGTAGGGCACGTTGCCCGGCGACGGCTCGGCCGACGAGCCGTCCCTGGCCACGTACGCGCGCAGGAACGCGTAGTCGCCGGTGTGGCGCGGCCAGGCCCAGTTGTCGATCTCACCGCCGTAGTTGCCGATCGAGCGGCGCGGCGCGTGGACCAGCCGCACGTCCTTGATCTCGAGCTGCTCGACGAGCTGGAGCTCGGCGCCGCGGTAGAAGCTCTCGACCTCGCACCGGATCCCGGGACGGCCCTTCTCGCACGCCGCGACGAGCGCCTTCTCGCGTCGCTCGATCTCCTGGGTCCGCTTGCCGGGGTCGGCGATGTCGGCGATCCCCTTCATCACCTCGTCGGTGACGTCGCGGGTGGCCCGGGTGACGTAGACGCGCTGCGCGGGACCCGCCGGCAGCTCGTCGGCGCGCGTCTTCGCCAGGTATCCGGTCTCGACGTAGTTGTGCTCCGGCGTGGCGTTCACCTGCAGCGCCGGCTGCACGCAGTGATGGTTGGTGATGATGAGCCCGTCGGCCGAGACGAACGAGCCGGTGCAGCCGCCGAGCGACACCACCGCGCCGAGCGGCGCGCCCATCGGATCGGCGAGCGCCGCCGCGTCGATGGCGACGCCCATCGACGTCAGGTTCCGGGCGTGGACCGGCAACGTCATCTGCCGCGGCATCCACATGCCGCCGGGGTTCTGGAAGGCGCGGCGGGCCGCGAGCGCCGGGTCGACCGGTGCGCTCGGCGCGCCGGTGCCGGTGCCGGTGCCGGTGCCGGTGCCGCCGGGCACCGTGCCGCCGCCGTTGACCTTGGGCCCTCGGCCGCCACAGGAGAGCATCGATGCGGACAGGAGCGCTGCGAGGATGCGTGGGTTCACGCGGGCTTCGTATCACGTTCCGCGCGTGCGTTTCCGCGCACCCTGTCTCGCCCGGGCGCACCGTGGCAGCCGCGCACAGCGCACCGCACCTTCCCGGCGCGACAAGTGCGTGTCGCGTCGCAAAGATTCGGACGGCGGGGAATGGGAACGGGGATTGAAAGACGCCCACGGACCGGAGCTCGTTCGCGTGGAACCATCTGTACCTGAACCGCATGCCGTCCTCGCTCCCGATGCCCGTGTCGTGGGTATCGGCGCGTCCGCCGGCGGCCTCGAGTCGCTGGAGCAGCTGTTCACCGCGCTGCCCGCCGACACCGGCATGGCGTTCGTCGTCGTCCAGCACCTGTCGCCGGACTTTCGCAGCATGATGGACGAGCTGATCTCGAGGTACAGCGAGATGCCCGTCATCGTCGCCCAGGACGGGATGCCGCTGCGCCGCGACCACATCTTCCTCCTGCCACCGCGCAAGGAGATGATCGTGCGCGACCGGCACCTGGTCCTGACCGACAAGGACCCCCACACCCTCTCGTTGCCGATCGACACCTTCCTGCGCTCGCTCGCCCACGACGTCGGCGACAAGGCGATCGCGATCATCCTCTCGGGCAGCGGCAGCGACGGGTCGCGCGGCGCGGTCGAGGTCCACAACGCGGGCGGGCTCGTGCTCGCCGAGGCGCCCGCGACCGCTCGCTTCGATGGCATGCCGCTGTCGGTGCTGGCCACTGGCGTCGTCGACCGAGCGCACTCGCCCGCCGATCTGGCGCGCGTCTTGTGCGGGCTTCCTCCCGCGAACCCGGCCGGGGACGAGGAGCCCGCGCTCAGCGACGATCCGGCGATGGACGGCGTGCTCCGCCTCCTGCGCGAGCACTTCGGCATCGACTTCTCGCTCTACAAGACCACGACCGTCGGCCGGCGGATCCAGCGGCGCCTGGATCTGATGCGCGTCGGCTCGATCCGCGAATATCTCGGGCAGCTGCGCGGCGATCCCCACGAGCTCGACGCGCTCTACCAGGATCTCCTGATCGGCGTGACGCAGTTCTTCCGGGATCCGCAGGCCTTCGATCAGCTCGAGCGCGACGTCCTGCCCAGGCTCCTCGAGGGGATCCCCCACGAGGAAGAGCTGCGGGTCTGGGTCGCGGGCTGCGGCACCGGCGAGGAGGCCTATTCGATCGCGATGCTGTTCCTGGAGGCGCTCGAGCGCGCACAGCGTCCCCTGCGTATCAAGATCCTCGCGACCGACGTGCACCAGCAGTCGCTCGAGGTCGCGGGCGCCGGCATCTACGGTGAGGAGCAGCTCTCGAACGTGAGCCCGGAGCGGATGGCGCGCTTCTTCACGCGGCGATCGAGCGGCTTCCAGGTCGCGCAGGACCTGCGCCAGATGATCGTCTTCGCCCGTCACAACGTCACCAAGGATGCGCCGTTCACGAAGATGCACTTCATCTCGTGCCGGAACATGCTCATCTACCTGCAGCCCCACGCGCAGCGATCGGTGCTGTCGCTGTTCCACTTCGGACTGGCGTCGGGCGGTGTCCTGTTCCTCGGGGCGAGCGAGAGCCCGGGCCAGCTGGCCGATGAGTTCGTGACGCTCGACGATCGCTGGAAGATCTACCGCAAGCGCCGCGACGTCCACCTGCTCAGTCAAGTGCGCTTGCCGCTGCACCGGCAGACGCGGCGCCCGTCCTCGTTCGAGATCTCGCGAACGCACGGCGCCGACCCGCTGATGCTGCAGACCTACGACCAGCTCCTCGATCGGTTCATGCCGCCGGGCCTCCTCGTGGACGAGGAACGGATCCTGGTCGACAGCTTCGCCGGCGCCGAGAAGCTCCTGCGCGTCCGGCGACGCCGGCCTTCGACCAACATCCTCGACCTGCTCGACGACGAGCTGCGCTCGGTCGTGGCCGGCGCGATCCAGCGCGCGTTCAAGGACCTGAAGCGCGTGTCCTACTCGGGCGTGCGCATCCCCACCGAGAGCGGCGAGCTCCGCTCGTCGGTCGTCGCCGAGCCGCTGGTCCACCCGCGCACCAACGTCCGCCACGTCCTGCTCACGTTCCCCGACCTCGGGGGCGAGGCGCCGGTCGCGCGCGAGGCCGCCGTTGCGTTCGAGGCGGACACCCCGGAGTCGATCCCCGCGGCCCAGGCGTCGCGCGATCGGCTCGACGGGCTCGAGGCCGAGCTCGCGTACACCAAGGAGACCTTGCAGGCGACGATCGAGGAGCTCGAGACGTCGAACGAGGAGATGCAGGCGACCAACGAGGAGCTGGTCGCGGCCAACGAGGAGCTGCAGAGCACCAACGAGGAGCTGCACTCGGTCAACGAGGAGCTGTACTCGGTCAACGCCGAGTACCAGCAGAAGATCCTGGAGCTCAAGGAGCTCAACACCGACATGACCCATCTCCTCGAGGGCACCGACGTCGGCACGGTGTTCCTGGACAGCGATCTGCGGATCCGCCGCTTCACGTCCCAGATCGCCGGCGTGTTCCGCTTCCAGCGCCATGACGTGGGTCGCGAGATCCGCGACTTCTCGCACAACATCGTGCGCCCCACGCTCATGGACGAGATCGCGCGGGCGCGATACGAGGGCGTGCACGTCGAGGACGAGGTCCGCGACCGCGACGGCAAGCCGTACTTCCTGCGCATCCTGCCCTACCGCGTGCGGCCGCAGGAGAACGGGCGCGAGCCCGGCGAGACCGACATCGAGGGCGTGGTCCTGACGCTGACCGACCTCAGCGCGCTCGACACCGCGCGCGCGCGGCTCCGCCAGCTCGCCGCGATCATCCAGTACAGTGACGACGCCATCATCGGCGCCGACCTCGACGGCACGATCACCTCCTGGAACCGGGGCGCCGAGCGGATGTTCGGGTTCGGCGCCGAGGAGGCGATCGGTCGCGATCTCCGCATCCTGATGTGGCCGGAAGCGGACGACGAGCTGGCGTCGATCCTCGCGCGGATCCAGGCCGGCGACCAGATCGAGCACGTGGGCGTCCTGTGTCGCCACAAGCACGGCGAGCGCCTCGATGTCTCGACCACGGTGTCGACCGTGCTCGGCGACGGGGGACAGATCATCGGGCTCTCGGCGATCGCCCGCGACATCTCGGCGGTGGCGGCGGCCAAGCGCGAGCTGGAGGAACGCCAGGCGAAGATCACGACGCTGCTCGAGCAGACCGCCGACGGCGCCAGCCGCCGCGAGCAGTTCCTCGCGATGCTGTCGCACGAGCTGCGCAACCCCCTGGCGGCGGTGATGAACGCGTCGACGCTGCTGGAGCGCCAGCCGTCGCCCGAGATCTTCGCCCGCTGCCAGCTGGTGATCGATCGTCAGACGCATCACATGAAGCGGCTCCTCGACGATCTGCTCGACGTCTCGCGCATCACGCGCGGCAAGTTCGAGCTGCGCGTCGCGGGGATGGAGCTTCGTCAGGCCATCGACGCGGCGATCGAGTCGGTCCAGCCGCTGTACGACGAGCGCGGCATCGACCTGATCTGCACGCTCCCCGAACGATCGATGCCGATGGTCGGCGACGGGAGTCGCCTCACGCAGGTCGTGGTCAACCTCCTGTCGAACGCGGCCAACTACTCGCCGCGGCAGAGCGAGGTCCGGCTGGTCGTGACCATCGACCATGGCCAGGCGGTGATCCGCGTGATCGACCACGGGATCGGCATCGAGGCTGACTTCCAGCAGAGGATCTTCGAGCTCTTCGTGCAATCCGAGCAGCGACTCGACCGCTCGCATGGCGGTCTCGGCGTCGGCCTGTCGCTGGCGCGTAGCATCGTCGAGCTGCACGGCGGCTCGATCGAAGTCGATAGCAAAGGCAGGAACATGGGTGCAGACTTTCGTGTGACGCTTCCGCTCGCGAACCAGACCACCGCCGACCCGGTCGCCGCGGTCACGCCGACCGGCAACGGCGAACGTCGCCGCATCGTCGTCGTCGATGATCAGGACGACTCGCGGGAGATGCTCAAGCTCCTGCTCGAGGCGCGCGAGCACGAGGTCATGGATGCCGCTGATGGGCCGACCGCACTCGAGGTGATCGAGCGGATGCGGCCTGACGTCGCGTTCATCGACATCGGCCTGCCGATCATGACCGGCTACGAGATCGCGCAGCGCATCCGCGCCCGGCGCGAGCTCGACGACGTCGTCCTCGTCGCCCTGACCGGCTACGGCGCGCCCGGCGACGTGGTCGCCGTGCGCGAGGCCGGCTTCGACGAGCACCTCATCAAACCCGCCGATCTCGCGCGCATCGAGCGCATCCTCCAGCGCAAGCCGGCCGCGGCGGTCGCGGCGAGCGAGCCCGACTAGGCCGTCATGCGCGGAGCCGAGCACATCCGGTCGGTGCGCGGCTTCGTGAGGCGATTCGTGCGCGGTTTCCTCGACGATGGGCTCGACGAGATCGCGGCGACGATGACCTACTACGCCATCTTCGCCGTGGTCCCGATGATCGCGTTCGTCCTCGCGCTAACGCTGTTGGTCGTGCCGGGCGACGTGATCGGGGACGCCATCGCCATGGCCACGCGGGTCCTGCCGCCCGAGGTCGGGCAGTTGCTCGCGGCCGAGGCGGACCGCACGCAGCGCGCGACCGAACCGTACGTCGCGGTGGCCAGCGGCGCGCTCGCGCTGTTCGGCGCGTCGCGCGGCACCGCGGCGCTGATCGGCGCCCTCAACCGGGTGTTCGGCCTGCGCGAGACGCGCCCGTGGTGGCGCCGCCAGGTGCTCGCGATCGGCGTCACGTTGCTCATCGCCGCCATGACCGTCGTGGCGCTCTCGCTGCTCCTCATCGGTCCCATCCTCGGGCCGTGGGTCGAGCGCCATCACCACGTGGGCAGCGCGGTCGAGATCGCGTGGAGCGTCGGCCGCTGGCTGGGGGCCGCGGCGGTGATGGCGCTGGTCTGGGCCACGCTCTACAAGCTCCTGCCCGATCACGACCTGCCGTGGCGTACATTCGCGCCCGGGGCCGCGGTGGGCGTGGTGCTGTGGATCGCGGTGAGCCAGGGCGCCGCCTACGTGCTGACCAACCTCACCGACTTCGAGGCCACCTACGGCGCGCTCGCGGGCGCCCTCGCGGTCCTCTTCTGGATGTGGCTGTCGAACCTCGCGCTCGTGGTCGGCGCCGAGCTCAGTCAGGTCGCGAGTGAGTGAGCGAGCCCCCGCGGCCGTGTCGATCCAAAGCTGACCACGCCTCGTCAACTTTCTGCGACCTGGCACTCGCCAGCGGAGGTCCTTCGTGGTCAAACGAACGGGGATGGACGCCCAGTCGCTGGCCGAGCGTTATCGCACCGTCCGCGCGCGGACGACGGCGCTGTGCGCGCCGCTCACGGTCGAGGACCAGCAGGTCCAGCCCATGGCGGACGCCAGCCCGAGCAAGTGGCACCTGGCCCACACCACGTGGTTCTTCGAGGCCTTCGTGCTGCGCGAAGGCCAGCTCGGTCCCACGTTCGACCCCACGTTCGAGCACCTCTTCAACAGCTACTACGAGGCGGTCGGGCCGCGTCTCGAGCGGCCGCGTCGCGGGATGCTGACCCGGCCCGGGCTCGAGCGCGTGCATGCGTACCGCGCGGAGGTCGATCGCCGGATCGGCGCCGCGCTCGTCGACGGGCTGCTCGACGCCGACGGGCTCGCGCGGCTCGAGCTCGGCCTCCACCACGAGCAGCAGCACCAGGAGCTGATCCTGACCGACGCCAAGTACGTGCTCGGCACGCAGCCGCTCCGCCCCGCGTATCGGGACGACCTCGTGGCGGACGCGGCGCCGGTCGCCGCGCTGGCGTGGGGCGGCTTCGATCGCGGCGTCGCGTCGATCGGCGCCGGCGCGCAGGGCTTCGCCTTCGACAACGAACGTCCCGCGCACGACGTGATCGTGCCCGCGTTCGAGCTGGCCTCGCGACCGATCAGCAACGCCGAGGTGCTGGGGTTCATCGCCGACGGCGGCTACCGCGAGGCGCGGCTGTGGCTGAGCGACGGCTGGAGCACGGTGAAGGGCGAGGGCTGGGCGGCGCCGCTCTACTGGGACCCCGACGGCCAGCACTACACGCTCGGCGGCGTGCGGGCGATCGACCCCGGCGCGGCCGCGTGTCACCTCAGCTACTACGAGGCGGACGCGATCGCGCGCTGGCTGGGCGCGCGCCTGCCGACCGAGGCCGAGTGGGAGGTCGCGGCGCGCGGCGCGTCGCCGGAGGACGGCGACTTCGCCGACGACGATCGCCTGCACGCCGGCCGCGCGCCGCAGCTCTTCGGCACGGTGTGGGAGTGGACCGCGTCGAGCTACGCGGCGTACCCGGGCTTTCGCCCGCTGGGCGGCGCGCTCGGCGAGTACAACGGCAAGTTCATGTCGGGGCAGCAGGTGCTGCGTGGAGGCTCGTGTCTCACGCCGCGCGGCCACGTGCGCGCGACGTATCGCAACTTCTTCCCACCCGGAGCGCGCTGGCAGATGGCCGGCGCGCGGATCGCGAGGGATGCATGACCGTCCACGCCTACCAGACCGAACAGGTTCGCGACGAGGTCCTCCGTGGCCTGCTCGCGCCGCGCAAGCACCTGCCGTGCCGCCTCCTCTACGACGCGCGCGGCGCCGAGCTGTTCGAGCAGATCTGCACGCTCGACGAGTACTACCCGACGCGCACGGAGCTCGCGCTGCTCGAGGCGCACCTGCCCGCGCTCGCGGCCGCGATCGGCGCCGAGGCGCGGGTCGTCGAGCCCGGCAGCGGCGCCGGGGTGAAGACGCGCATGCTGCTCACGGCGCTCGAGCGGCCCGTCGGCTATGTCCCGATCGACATCAGTCACGAGCAGCTCGAGCTCAACGCGCGCGCGCTGCGCGAGGAGTTCCCGGGGCTCGAGGTCCAGCCGATCTGCGCCGACTACACGAGCCGGCTCGAGCTCCCGCACTCGACGCGGACGGCGGCGCGGACGGTCGCGTTCTTCCCCGGGTCGACGATCGGCAACTTCGAGCCCGACGAGGCCCGCGCCTTCCTGGCGCGCCTCGGGCGCCTCGTCGGCGACGGCGGGATGCTCCTGCTCGGCGCCGACGCCAACAACGACCGCGCGTCCCTCGAGCGCGCCTACGACGACGGGCTCGGCGTCACCGCGGCGTTCGACAAGAACGTGCTCGCCCACGTCAATCACACCCACGACGCGACGTTCGATCTCGACGCGTTCACGCATCGCGCGGTGTGGGACGCGTCGCATCACCGCGTCGAGATGCACCTGGTGAGCATGCGCGCCCAGCGCGTGCGCATCGGCGCGACCGTCGTCGGGTTCGAGCGCGGCGAGGTGATCGTGACCGAGCACTGCTACAAGCACCCGCGCGAGGCGATGGCGGCGATGCTCACCGCCGCGGGCTGGCGGACGCTGCGCGTCGACGCCGACCCGCGCGGCCGCATGCACCTCTGGCTCGCGACCCGTTCAGCCTGAGCGAGGAACCGCTCACCCTGAGCGAGCGAAGCGAGTCGAAGGGCGCCAGGTGCCCTGGCACACGCGCGCCGGACTGATCGCGGCTACAGTCGAGGGGTGGACGCTTCGTTCTGGATCGAGCGCTGGGCCGAAGGCCGCATCGGGTTTCACGAGGGCAAGCCCAATCACTTCCTCGAGCGACACGCCGACCGGCTGACCGGGGCGCGCCGCGTGCTCGTACCGCTGTGCGGCAAGGCGGTCGATCTCGCCTTCCTCGCGGCGCGCGGCCACGAGGTCGTCGGCGTCGAGCTCGTCGAGGACGCCGTGCGCCAGTTCTTCGCCGAGCACGGGGTCACGCCCGCGGTGACGCCTCGAGGCGCGTTCGTCCAGTACACGGCGGGCGCGATCACGATCTTCGCCGGGGACTGGTTCGGGACCGACGCGGCGCTGCTCGGGCCGATCGACGCCGTCTACGATCGTGCCGCGCTCATCGCGATGCCGCCCGCGCTTCGCGCACGCTACGTGAACCACCAGCGGACACTCGCCGGTGACGCGCCGATCCTGCTGGTCACGCTCGAGTATCCGCAGGAGGTGATGGAGGGCCCGCCCTTCGCCGTGCTCGAGGACGAGGTGCGGCGGCTGCATGCGCCCGCGCGCGTGGAGCTGGTCGACGAGGCCGCCGGGCGCACGGCGCGGCTGCCGCCCGACGCGCCGTGCCGCGAGAAGTGCTTCCTGGTCACGAGCAAGGCTGGATGAGCGGCGTGCCGACGAGCGACGTCCTGACCCTGGCCGAGCTCGAAGCGCTCGCGCAGGCGCAGCTGCCGGAGATGGCGTGGGACTACTACGCCAGCGGCGCCGACGAGGAGGTGACGCTACGCCGGAACGCCGAGGCGTATCGCGCGCTCGCGCTCCACTATCGCGTGCTGGTCGACGTCTCGGTGCGCGACCTCTCGACGACGGTGCTGGGGCGCCGCGTGGCCATGCCGGTGCTGGTCGCTCCGACGGCGTTCCACCGGCTCGCGCACCCGGACGGCGAGGTCGCGACCGCGCGCGGCGCCGGCGAGGCGGGCACGGTGATGATCCTGAGCACGCTCTCCAACACCCGGGTCGAGGACGTCGTGGCGGCGGCGAGCGGACCGGTCTGGTTCCAGCTCTACGTCTATCGCGATCGCGCGCGCACCGAGGCGCTGGTCCGTCGGGTCGAGGCCGCCGGTGTCGAGGCCCTGGTGCTCACCGTCGACGCGCCGCTCCTCGGCCGGCGCGTGCGTGACGTGCGCAACCGCTTCACGCTCCCCGACGGCCTCACGCTCGCCAACGTCGACGGCGACGTGGTCGCCGCGCGCGGGGGCGACGTCGCCGAGTCGGGGCTCGCCGCCTACTTCGCGTCGCTGCTCGACGCCTCGCTCTCCTGGCGCGACGTCGCGTGGCTGCGCGCGCGGACGCGGCTGCCCATCGTGGTGAAGGGCGTCGTGCGTCCCGACGACGCATGTCGCGCCGCGGAGGCGGGGGCCGCGGCGGTCGTGGTGTCGAACCACGGCGGACGCCAGCTCGACACGTCCCCGGCGACGATCGAGGTGCTGCCCCGCGTCGCCGACGCGCTCGCCGCGCTGCCCGGCGCCGCGCCCGAGCTCTACGTCGACGGCGGCGTGCGGCGCGGGACCGACGTGGTCAAGGCCGTCGCCTCCGGGGCGCGCGCGGTGCTGCTCGGGCGGCCGATCCTCTGGGGCCTCACCGTCGCCGGCGCCTCCGGAGTCGCGGGCGCGCTCGAGATCGTGCGGCGCGAGCTCGATCTCGCGATGGCGCTGTGCGGGTGCGCCGAGGTTTCGGCCATCACGCGCGACCTGCTCGGCTGATCGTGTGTACGATGCGCCCCACATGGGGACCACCGACGACAGTCGCACGCTCTCCGAGCGCGAGGCTCGGCAGCTCTCGAACACCACCAAGACGCCACCGCAGTGGGTCGGCGCCACGCCGCGCTGGCTCACGCAGCTCCTGCCGTGGACGCCGGTCGAGGCCGGCGTGTATCGCCTCAACCGCGTCATCGACGACGCGTTCGGGGTCGTGTGCTCGCCCGACGACGGCGACGCGCTCCCGCTCGCGCGCATCCGCTACGAGGAGAAGCCGCGCGAGTACGTGCTCTCGACGGTGACGACCACGGTCGAGGTCCACACCCGCATCTCCGACCTGTTCCGCAGCCCGATGGATCAGGTGAAGGAGCAGCTCACGGTCGCCGTCGAGCGCATGAAGGAGAAGCAGGAGGACGAGCTGGTCAACAACGGCAACTACGGCCTGCTCAACAGCGTGCACGACAGCATGCGCGTCAAGCCGCGTGGTGCGGCGCCGACGCCCGACGATCTCGACGAGCTCCTCGCCCGCGTGTGGAAGGAGCCGAGCTTCTTCCTCGCGCACCCGCGCGCGATCGCGGCGTTCGGCCGCGAGTGTACGCGCCGCGGCGTGCCGCCCCCCACGGTGTCCCTCTTCGGGACCCCCGTGATCACGTGGCGCGGCGTACCGCTCGTGCCGTGCAACAAGCTGCACTTCGCCGGCAAGAAGACCGACATCCTCCTCATGCGCACCGGCGAGAAGAAGCGCGGCGTCATCGGCCTCTTCCAGCCCGGCATCCCGGGCGAGGTGAGCCCGAGCCTCTCGGTGCGCTTCATGGGCATCAACGGCAGCGGCGCGGCCAGCTACCTCATCTCGCTCTACTGCTCGTCCGCCGTGATGACCGAGGACGCGCTCGGCGTGCTCGAGGGCGTCGAGGTCGAGCACTATCATGAGTACAAGTAAGGAGCCGGGAGCGACGCTTCCGCCTGAGGCCTTGCCTGAGGCCTTGCCTGAGGCCTCGGGCCTCGGGCCTCGGGCCTCGGGAAGAGAGGCCTCGGGCCTCGGGGATCCCGTCGCCATGACGCAGCTCATCTCGCAGTTCGCCAACGAGCTGTTCGCGACGTCGCTCGTCCCCATACCGCTCGCGCCGATGAACGCCGGGCTCGCGGGCGCGAGCACCGCACCTCCGATCTCGCCGGGCCTAGCGCCGACCAACCCGTCGCCGGTCTCCGTCGCGCCACCGCCCGAGGTCCACGCGGTCGCGCTGCCGTCCTCCGCCCTGGATCTCCCTTCTCCTTCTCCTTCTCCTTCTCCTTCTCCTTCTCCTTCTCCTTCTCCTTC
>ERZ761602.782-NODE-782-length-63777-cov-205.964518_pt1 | contig 63777 bp, 44 predicted proteins | sample MGYA00512165_ERZ761602 | MGnify/ENA primary metagenome ERZ761602 (study PRJEB28899, sample SAMN02445085) | bioreactor sludge metagenome | biome: EBPR sludge; isolation source: Thorneside wastewater treatment plant | place: Australia: Brisbane, Thorneside... | reverse complement strand
CAAAAAAGTGGCGTAAAACGCTTGTATGTTGCTTAAATTAGCGTATTTTTGGCAATAATTTACAGTTTTTAGACGAACTGCCGTTATGTGCCATTCTAAAAGACCGTGCTACAACGAAATGACTGTGAACAAAAACGGACAACTTTAAAACTGACGACCTGTTTTTTTGACTAAATTTGAAACGACTTTTAATTGAATTTGAAAATGGAAATATTAGGTAACGAACAACATAAAATTATTCACGGAGACGCTTTGGAAGCATTAAAAACACTTCCTGACAACTCTGTGGATTTGATATTTGCCGACCCACCCTACAACATTGGCAAAAACTTCAACGGACACATTGAAAAATGGAAAACGGAAGAAGCATACCTTGAATGGTGCTACGAGTGGCTTGACTTGTGTATTAAAAAACTTAAACCAAATGGTAGTTTTTATGTAATGACAGCGACACAGTTTATGCCGTTTTTTGACATTTATCTTCGCAAAAAATTAGACATACTTTCCCGACTTGTTTGGTATTACGACAGTTCAGGTGTTCAAGCCAAAAAATACTATGGTTCAATGTATGAACCGATTTTATTTTGTGTAAAAGACAAAAACAACTACACTTTTAACACAAACGACATTTTAGTCGAAGCAAAAACAGGGGCAAAACGTAAACTTATTGATTATCGTAAAGCTGTTCCGACAGTTTACAGTTCAGAGAAAGTTCCTGGCAATGTTTGGGAGTTTGCAAGGGTTCGTTATCGTATGGACGAATACGAAAACCACCCGACACAGAAACCAATTGCTTTACTCGAAAGAATTATCAAAGCAAGTTCAAACGAAGGTGACTTAGTTATGGACCCATTTTCAGGAACATTTACTACTTGCTTTGTAGCAAAAGAACTTGGCAGAAATTCTATTGGTATAGAACTTCAAGACGAGTATGTAAAAATCGGTTTGCGGAGATTACAATTAGCGAAAGAGTTTAAAGGCGAAAAACTACAAAAGGAAATCCGCACATTTGAAACAGAAAAGTTGGCTACCGCCAACACCTTAAAATTATTTGAAGAGCCAAATGGAAAATATATTCACAGCAAACATTAAATCGGTTTTAGAAAAACACTTTGGCAAAAATGCTGACGATATTTTCGATAAGAGCCAACTAATTCAATACATTAACGAGAAAACCCGTTCTGCGAATAAGGGTTCAAAATCTCGTTCAAGTTTCGCAAACCTTTACGCTATCTATGTTATCATAGAAGATTATATCGCCAACGGCTTTGACCAAAAAGGTGATTATTCAAAATACGAAGGTGCAGCGTTTGTAAAACTTTTCAAACGCCAAAGAGAATTGCCATTTGGCAGTAAACTTCAAAATCACGCATTGAACAATAGAATGAATTCGGAGTTTCAAAAATATTTTCCAAGTTCAGAGTTTATTCCAATTCTTCGCAACCACGAAACAAATCGTTATTGGATTAATGAAAATCTTTTGAAAATAAAAGTTGGCAAAGCCAACTTCAATATCGCAAAGGCTATCATTGAAATCATTGACGAGTATTCTAAAACAAAGCAAGATGCTTTTCAACGATTTGTAAAATCTTGTGAGGAGTTGCAAGAAATCAGCAAGACAAGCCCGAAAAAAATTGAGGAGTTTGTGATTGGGTTGCTTGCACCAAATGTTGATGCCCGACTTTTTGAAATTGTTAGTTATTCAATTCTCAAATATTTCTATCACAACCAGCAAATATTTTGGGGCTACGAGCTTGAAAAACTAAACAAAGAGAATTTGAAACTTTACAAAACAGGAAGGACAAACGCAAATGACGGAGGAATTGACTTTGTAATGAAACCGCTTGGGCGATTTTTTCAAGTTACAGAAACTTTGGACTTCAAAAAATATTTTCTCGACATTGACAAAATACAGAAGTATCCAATCACTTTTGTAATCAAATCAGCCGAGCAGACAGAAGACCTATTAGAGAAAATCAGGGAAAATGCCAGCAAGACATATTCAATAAAAGCCATAGTTGATACCTATATGGACTGCATTGAAGAAGTGATAAATATTCCGACCCTCAACGACAGATTTAATGATGCAGTGAAACAAGGTTATCTCAACAAAATCCTTGACGAAGTAGTAATTCAAAGCAAAGTTGAGTTTAATTATGAGGACACGGACGAGGACGAAGAATAGGAGAACGGCACATAACAGCGGTTTGGCGTAATGGCGGGTTCAGTGCCTCGTATGACAGTTTTGTGGTAGGTTCAAGTGCCGTTCTTCGATTGAACTTTTGTGCTAAAAATCCGCCACTGCGGCAAGCCGAAACCGTCAGATTGTCTAAAAACCACCCCACCCAAAACATTAGATAAAATTACTGTTTTAATCAAAAAAAGAAACTAAACCCTTCCTTATTTCCATTTCATTGCGTAACTTTAAGCATGAAATACATACAAGGAGAAAATAGAAAACAGAGCGTTATCTTTCCCGAAACACTCGACCAAATCGTTGACCAAGATAATGCTACCCCTCTATATCTCCAATGTAAGCCAACTTTATTTTTACCTTCCCAATTTTCACCTCCCCCAAAAAAGTGGAGTAAAACGCTTGTATGTTGCTTAAATTAGCGTATTTTTGGCAAAAATTTGCAGTTTTTAGACGAACTGCCGTTGGTGGCAAGTGTAACGAACGACAACAAACAAAGGACAATTAGAGAAATATGAGAGAGACTTATCATGCAGGAACAACTTTGACAAAAGAACAGTGGGTTGACGCTTTGACTGATAAGACAATAACAAATCAAACTAACATCGACATTTTACAGACAATGTATTCGTTTGAAGGGCATAAAGCACCTGCAAGCCAAATTGGACTAATCTTAGGTTATAAAGGTAAATATTCTTCAAGTCCATTAAACTTGGAAATGGGTCGTTGGGGAAATAGACTAATACAAAAATATCCTTTCAATTTAACTAAAAGAGAAAATGGAACAGAGCGTAAATGGGATTTATTCTTTGACGGTTGGGGAGACAATAAATATTTCATTTGGAAATTAAAAGACGAATTAAAAGAAGCACTTGAAGAACTCAATTTGACAGGAGAACAACCATTTTCAGAAGAAATACCGACAGACTTTCAAGAGATTTTAATAGAAGGAGCAAAAAGGACAATTACTGTAAATTCATACGAACGAAATAATAGAGCAAGACAATTGTGTATCAGACATTATGGTCTAAAATGCCAAGTTTGCGACTTTGACTTTGAAAGAACTTATGGACACATTGGCAAGGATTTTATTCACGTTCACCATTTGACAAAAGTGGCAGACATAAAAGAAAAATATGAAGTTGACCCAATAAAACATTTAAGACCCGTTTGTCCGAACTGTCACGCTATGTTGCATAGACAAGAACCACCATTTACAATTGAAGAACTAAAAGAAAAACTAAACAAATGACGACTGAAATCACACGGACGAAAAGAACACCAGCCACCAACATTATGTTTGCAAAAAGGCGGGTGACGTGCTTCGTATGAACATTTGTACTATATTTGAACTGTGTGCTTCGTATCAACATTAGTGCTAAAAATCCGCCACTGCGGCAAGCCGAAACCGTCAGTTTGTCTAAAAACTACCCCACCCAAAACATTAAATAAAATTACTGTTTTAACCCAAAAAAGAAACTAAATCCCTTCCTTATTTCCATTTCATTGCGCAACTTTGACGGGCGCAAATCAAATGTCATCTGGCTAATGAAAAAACTCGTGCCCGACCACAATACCATTTCCAACTTTTGGCGCAACTAACTGCCGGTTATAAGTACAGCAGTTTGTTTACCACTAAAGCAACCGCAACAGTTCTGCCCATTTGTATGCCTTGGTAGCGCTGATACAGCGGAATTTCTGCCTGCAAAGAAAAATTCCACTGTTTGGTAGTGGTATAATTAATTTGCGGGGCAAAAAGCGCCAAATTAGAGCCGGTAGAAGAGCGCCATGTATCATTTTTGCTATCGGGCTGCCGCCACTCGTGCCTAAGCTGCCCAATAAATGTAAACCGGTGGTTTAGCGCCTGCGATACAAACAAAGCATTGTTATACAGTAATCCAAACTGGTAGTTTTGAGCATTAGGAAAAGAATAAACAGCCCTACTGTTCCAGAATAACCGCGTTTTTTTGTTTGGCAAGCCCTTATATACAAAAAAACCGCCCGTTAGCCCAAACGATAAAGTGCTGCTTTGCAGGTCAATGGGTAGTTCTTGGGCATTAACCACCTGCGGGTGCAGGGCAGTGGGTATGCGTATGCCCAGCATAGGGGTAATTTCCCACTGTGTGTGGTGGTGTTTATAGGCGGCGTACTTGGCTTGCAGGGTAACATCTGCCATGCCCCTTGCAGCAGCTACCGGGTTTTCTTGCGCTCCTAATGCGCTGTATCTGATAGTGCGATTACAAAAATAACCCGTTTCTATCTCTGCCGTAAGGCGGGGCGTAATGCCGTAAGCTACCTGAATACCCGAAAAATGGTAGTGAGCGCCCTCTATATAGCTGTAATGCTGTTTTTTACTGCCCGAATAAAAATGGTTGCCGTTTGAAAACTGGTAAAAACCCACCATCCTAAGCGAGTGTTGTACCAGTACACCCTGGTTAGCTGTGCCACCTGCCGGCGCACCGGGCATACAGCACTGTGCCCACGCCTGTAAAAAAGCGCCTAAAAAGCCTAATAAAACTAAAAACCGCTTCATAACTGCCTTATTAAGCCACAAAGGTACAATTTTAAACCACTGCTGTTTATGATAAAAATCATAAACAGCCGCTTATTAGTGTGCATGCATGAGGGAGGCGGAAGGTAGCGCGTCAAGCGCCATTCGGGTAAGCGCTTTAACCCATAGCGGGTGGGCATTAAGGCTTTCTACCAATTGTACTTTTTCGCCGCCCCAGTGGGTAAACTCCTCCTGATACTCCTCTCCAATTTCATAAATGGTTTCCAAACAGTCTGCCACAAAAGCGGGGCAAAATACGAGTATGCGCTTTTTACCTTCCTTAGCCAATTTTTCCAATACTTCTATGGTGTAGGGCTGTATCCAAGGGTCTTTACCCAGCCTTGATTGGTAGGTTACGGTAAATTTTTCGGCAGGTATTTGCAGTTTTTGGGCTATGGCTTTTGCAGTAGCCCAGCATTGTGCGCCGTAGCAAAACCGGTTTTGCGCATGTAGATTTTGGCAGCAATCGGGTTTAGTAAGGCAGTAGTTGTGGTTGTCTGCTTTTCTAAGTTGCCTTTGGGGTAAACCATGAAAACTAAACAGCACATAATCGTACTGTTCATGGTTATAGGCTTTGCCGCGCTCTGCAAAGGCATCTATAAACAATGGGTTATTGAAATAGCTGTTAATAAAATAAACCGGCGGAATGGTATGCCATGTTGCCATAATTTCCATTACCCGCTGGTGTATGGAGCCGGTGGTGGCAGAGGCATACTGCGGAAACAGGGGCAGTATAATATATTGGGAGCAGTTTTTATTGCGCAGGGCAGTCAATCCGTTTGTTATAGAGGGTTGTTGGTAGCGCATAGCAAGTTCTACCTCAAAAGCCATATCGGGTGGCGAGGCTTGGTTTAGGCTTTCTTGCAGCAGCAGCGCCAACTCTTGGCTGATGTATTTAAGGGGCGAGCCTTTTTCAGTCCATATTTCTTTGTAAGATTTTGCCGAGTTACCTGCCCTAAACGGCGAAATAATGCCTCTTACCAGCAACTGACGTGGCAACCAGGGTATATCTATTACCCTGCCATCGGTTAAAAACTCGTTGAGGTAGCGGCGCACATCGGCAGTTTTAAAGCTATCGGGCGTTCCTAAATTAACCAATAAGATGCCAATGGTTTCTTGCATAGGGGTTAAGTGTATTTGGTAACAGATTTACAAAACCGAAAAAAGGCAGTAAGGTTTACAAAAACAGGGTAAAGGCTATTGGTAGGTAAACAAAACTTCTTCCATTGGTTTTCGGGTAAGGTTGGGTATGGTAGCATTGGTGGGGGCATAACCTACCGGAATGAGCAAAAAAGGGCGTTCATTTTGGGGTCGTTGGAGTATTTGGGCTAAAAACTGCATAGGGCTGGGTGTATGGGTAAGCGCTACTAAACCTGCATGGTGTATGGCGGCAAGCAAAAAGCCGGTAGCTATGCCCACCGACTCGGCAACGTAATAGTTGTTTTGTTTATGTCCTTGTTCATCGGTTTCGTAGATGCGTTTAAACACCACTATCAGCCAGGGCGCTGTTTCTAAAAAAGGTTTTTGCCAGTTGGTATCAAAGGGAGTTAGGTCTTGCAGCCACTCGGCGGTCATTCGTCCGTGGTAGTTGAGGTATTCTTCCTTTTCGGCGGCTTCTCTAATTTGTTTTTTTAGGGTTGGGTTGCCAATGAGGCAAAAAGACCATGGTTGTTTGTGCGCTCCTGATGGGGCAGTGGAGGCAGTCATAATGATGTTTTGCATCACCTCTAAAGGCACGGGCTGGTCAGAAAACTGTCGTAACGTGCGGCGCCGGTGCATGAACTGCAAAAAATTTGCCGATTGTTGGCGCATTTCATCGGGCATTACATACTTCTGTTGATAGGGGATAAATTGATGGGGCATACGTTGTTATGTTTAACCCAATTGGGCAGACTTATTGAGCAGTAAAAAATCGGCAATAACCAAGGCTGCCATAGCCTCTACAATAGGCACGGCGCGGGGCAGCACACAAGGGTCGTGCCTGCCTTTGCCTTCTACCACCACCGCATTACCCTGCACATCAACACTGGGCTGGGGTTTTAAAATGGTAGCAACAGGCTTAAACGCCACCCTAAAAAATATATCCATACCATTGCTGATGCCGCCCTGTATGCCGCCGGAGTTATTGGTATAGGTGGCTATGCTGCCCTGTGGAGTTTGGTAAAAAATATCGTTATGTTGGCTACCCAGCATGGCAGCGCCGGCAAAACCGCTGCCATATTCAAAACCCTTAGCGGCATTTATGCTCAGCATAGCCATACCCAGCCGGGCATGAAGTTTATCAAAAACCGGCTCGCCCAATCCGGCAGGCACACCGGTAATAACCGCGCTTACGGTGCCGCCTATGGTATCACCTTCTTTTCGCACTTGTTTAATAAGGGCTTCCATTTGTGCGGCAAGCGCCAAATCGGGGCAGCGCACCGGCGTAGCTTCTATATTTTGGAGGGGCAGTTGGCTGTATGGAGTTTGGAGCGCAAGATGCCCCACTTGGCTAACCCATGCCGTAGCGGTTATGCCATGCTGCTGCAAAAGCAATTTTGCCACAGCGCCGGCAGCTACACGGGCAGCCGTTTCGCGGGCAGAGGAGCGCCCGCCACCGCGGTAGTCTCTGTGTTTGTATTTTTGGTGGTAGGTAAAATCGGCATGAGAGGGGCGAAAACTGTGTTTCAGGTGGTCGTAGTCTTTTGAGCGCTGGTCGTTGTTTTTAATAAACAGGGCAATGGGTGCGCCGGTGCTGATGCCTTCATAAATGCCCGATAGGATTTCTATCTTATCGGGCTCTTTTCTTTGGGTTACTAATGCCGATTGTGCAGGGCGGCGGCGGTTTAACTCGGCTTGTATAAAGGCTTCTGAAATGGGCAACCCGGCAGGGCAGCCGTCTATAACCACGCCTATTCCGTACCCGTGCGACTCGCCAAAGGTAGTAATGCTGAATAGTTTACCAAATTGATTGCCGGGCATAACAAAAAAACGTAGTTGTGGCTTTTGCGGTTAATCGGGCGGTTAATCAATGCTTAACCTGTGGGTAAATTTTTTGCCGTCTTGTTTAAGCAAAACAAGGAAAGTGCCTTTTCGGTAAAGGTTAAACTCCGGTATCAGTTTGTTGTAAGTACCCGAAACCACTTCATCGTGCAGTTTAGCGCCCACTACATCGTAAACAATCAATTGGGTAGGCGTTTCATTGGGCAGGGTAAAGGTAAAGCGCAGGTAACCTTCTTTAAAATCGGGTTTTACCATAAATCCTTTCACCGCTAAGGGCTCGGCATTAATGAGCGATTTATCGCGCGAGTTAAGGGTTGACATATCAAACATATCGCAATCGGCAAGAGTAATTTGAACACTGGGATAAGAACTGCCCGAGTGGCTAAACGACTCCGTAGTCCAGTTTAAGGGTTCATTAGCCGGCGGTATGGTTTTACCGTCCATGTTTACCCAGCTACCGGTATAACCGCCCTCATCGGCTACGCCCTCGCGGCTGCCCATTCTTACGGTAGTTTGTTTGGTGTAGGTATTGCCAAATTCGTCTTTTTCTTGCGTAAGAATACGCTTGCTGCCATCGGGCATATCTTCTACAACAGCCCCTTCCGGTATTTTTACTATGTCTTCAATCTTCAATTGCTGATTGGCGGTAATAGTGGGTGTGTTGTCTAACTTTACCATATTAGGATTGGAGGCAAATGGCGAACCTTCGGGGCGCGAAATTTTAGACGGAATTTCCACTATTTCTTCGGTGGCAATGGTAATTTGTCTTTTAGAGCCGGCATTGGCGCGGGCTATACTGTTTTGGTCATAACCTAAGGCAGCAAGCACCGCATCTACATTAGCGCCGGCAGGCAGCAGCGTGTCTATGGTAACCATTTTGGCGTTTTCGGTATCGGTAATGAGCAGCCTTATGGTGTTGGTTTGCTGGGCGCGCAAGGCAGTTAGGGCAAAAAACAAAGCCAAAAGAGATACAAACAGTCTTATTTTCATGGCTAAAAATGCGTTTAAAGGTTCATTTACCACAAAAATACAGTTAAAGGAGCAGGTTTGTTGTAAGATGCAGGGTAAAAAGGCTAATTTTGCGCTAAATTTATAGTTTACATGCCCATACCCAGCAGCAAAGCCGAAAAAATAGCCAAGTTTAACCCCAGCGGCGTAGGTCAGTCCGTATCGGGTATTTTTGGACTGCCGTTTGATTATGCCGATTCAGAAGTGGTTATTATTCCCGTTCCGTGGGAGGTTACTACTTCTTATCGGGCAGGTACTGCACAAGGTCCCGAAGCCATTTTACATGCTTCGCCACAGCTCGATTTGTTCGATTTTGATGTGCCCGATGCATGGAAAATAGGTCTATACCTACTGCCCCTTAGTCAGGAGTGGAAACACAAAAACGCTCTATTGCGCGCAAAAGCCGCCCACTATATTGACTATTTAGAAAAAGGCGGAAAATTAGAAGGCAATATACACCTATATTCTATTTTAACCGAAATAAACGCTACCTGCTACCACCTAAACGAATGGGTTTGCCGCAATGCCTTAAAAATTTTAGCCGATGGTAAAATTCCGGTAGTACTGGGTGGCGACCATAGCTCGCCGCTTGGATTGATTGAGGCTTTTGCCCGCACCCACCCGTCTTTTGGCATTTTGCAGATTGATGCCCATGCCGATTTGCGTAAGGCATACGAAGGATTCGTTTTTTCGCACGCTTCTATCATGTATAATGCCTTGCAGTTTCCGCAGGTAAGCAAGTTGGTGCAGGTAGGCATACGCGATATTTGCGAGGAGGAAATACAAGTGGTGCAGCAATCAAACGGACGCATTATTCCCTACTACGACCATTTGCTCAAAGAAAGCGTGTATATAAAACGCAGCGGCACATGGGCAGAAGCCTGCGAAGAAATCATTAACCAACTGCCCGATAAAGTGTATGTCAGTTTCGACATTGACGGGTTAGACCCCAAGCTCTGCCCCAATACCGGTACTCCGGTAGCCGGTGGGCTGCAACTGCACGAAGCGTTTTACCTGCTTAGGCAATTAGCCATGTCGGGCAAAGAAATCATCGGGTTCGATTTGTGCGAGGTAGCCCCCAATCAATCCGGAGCCGATGAGTGGGACGCTAACGTGGGCGCTCGCATACTTTACAAAATGGCTGCCCTTGCCGGCGCTAAACGATTAGCGCCATAACCCTGCGCGCCGTATGGTGTGAAATATACCCAATGCAGCCGAGGTTTTGGGCAGAGTAAGGTATAGCTTGTTTACCGGTGTCTAAAACTTTTAGTATTGTGGCGTTGTTACTACCCAATTAGCCCCCAAACCAATGCAAGAGCAACTAACCACCACGCCCCAACTGCCCGCCATTAGCGAGTACGAAATAGCCTACCTCCAAGTTACAGGCGCACGCGTACACAACCTCCAAAACATAAACATAAACATACCGCGCAATAAAATGGTGGTTATTACCGGCATTAGCGGCAGCGGCAAATCATCGCTGGCGTTTGATACCATATATGCCGAAGGGCAGCGGCGTTATATGGAAAGCCTTTCGGCTTATGCGCGGCAGTTTATAGGCAGCATGGAGCGCCCCGATGTAGAACAAATTACCGGTTTAAGCCCGGTTATTTCTATTGAACAAAAAACCACCAATAAAAACCCCCGCTCCACAGTAGGCACCGTAACCGAAATTTACGACTTTTTGCGCCTGCTGTTTGCCCGTGTTGGCGAGGCATACTCCTATGTAACCGGGAAAAAAATGGTTCGGTTTACCGAAGAGCAAATCCTTAGTTTTATCCTCACCAATTTTGAAGGTAAAAAAATAGCGCTGCTGGCGCCGGTGGTAAAAGGCAGAAAAGGACACTACCGCGAGCTGTTTGAGCAAATCCTTAAACAAGGTTACCTAAAAGTGCGCATAGACGGCGTAATGCAAGATATTACCCCAAAAATGCAGTTAGACCGATACAAGGTACACGATGTAGAAGTGGTGATAGACCGCCTTGCCATTGAGCCCGATGTGCGGGCGCGCTTGGCGGCATCAGTAGAAACCAGCCTTAAAATGGGCAACGGGCTAATGATGGTAATAGAATACAACACCGGGCAAGTAGCACATTTCAGCAAACTGCTCATGTGCCCCAATTCGGGCATAGCATACAACGAGCCTTCGCCCAATACTTTTTCGTTCAACTCGCCCTACGGAGCCTGCCCCGAGTGCAAAGGTTTAGGCTCTGTATATGATATAGACATGCAATTGGTGCTGCCCGATGATACCAAAAACATCAATCAGCAAGCCATTAAACCACTGGGCGAAGTGCGCGAAACCCAAACCTTTGCCAAAGTGCGCGCCTTAGCACAAAAATACGAGTTCACCTTTGCCACGCCCATCAATCAACTTGCTCCCGATGCGCTCGATGTTCTCCTTTATGGCACACACAACAAAAAAATAACCGTTCCCGCCCAATCGGGCAGCGCAAGGCAGGTAGCGCTCGATTTTGAAGGTGTAGTCAATATCATAAAACGCTGCTTTGAAGACCGCAGCATGTCGGAAGAAATAAGGCGCTGGGCAGAATCGTTTATGGTAAACAAAACCTGCCCCACCTGCAACGGGCAACGCCTCAAAACCGAATCGCTCCACTTTAAACTAAACAACCTCAACATAGCTCAGGTGGGCAATATGGATATGGTACAACTGCACCAATGGCTTCACCACCTGCCCCAATACTTAGATGCCCGACAAAATGCCATAGCCAAAGATATACTGAAAGAACTCTATGCCCGAACCGGATTTTTGCTCAACGTAGGGCTAAACTACCTAAACCTTAACCGCCCTGCCCGAACCCTATCGGGCGGTGAGAGCCAGCGCATTAGGCTTGCTACCCAAATAGGCTCGCAATTGGTGGGCATTACCTACATCTTAGACGAACCCAGCATAGGCTTACACCAGCGCGATAACCACCGCCTCATATCCGCCCTTAAAGACCTTGCCAACGTGGGCAATACCGTATTGGTGGTAGAACACGACAAAGACATTATGATGGAAGCCGATTATGTAATAGACATCGGACCGGCAGCAGGTAAACACGGCGGGCAAATAGTGGGGCAAGGTTCGCCCGATGTTTTTGCTAAGTTAAACACCCTTACCGCACAATACCTCCGAAACGAGCGCTTTATTCCCCTACCCACACAGCGCCGAACCGGAAACGGCAACTGCCTTACCCTACACAATGCCACCGGGCACAACCTTAAAAACCTCACCGTTTCGTTTCCGTTGGGTACGCTTATTTGTGTAACCGGCGTTTCGGGCAGTGGTAAATCATCGCTCATAAACGAAACCCTCTACCCCATTCTTAACCAACATATTTACCAAGCCGTAAAAAAACCGCTGCCTTACAGCCATATAGAAGGTTTGCAATTTATAGACAAGGTTATTGAAATAGACCAATCGCCCATTGGCAGAACCCCAAGGTCTAATGCAGCCACCTATATAGATGTGTTTACCCCTATAAGACAACTGTTTGCCGATACGCCCGAAGCCAAAATACGCGGCTACAAAGCCGGCAGGTTTTCGTTTAACGTAAAAGGCGGCAGGTGCGATGTGTGCGAAGGCGGCGGCATGAAGGTAATAGAAATGAATTTTTTGCCCGATGTGCATGTGCTTTGCGAGCGCTGCTTAGGCAAACGCTATAACCGCGAAACCTTAGAAGTGCGCTACCGCGGCAAATCTATCAGCGATGTGCTCAACATGACCGTAGAAGAAGCCGTGCAGTTTTTTGAACCCCTGCCAAAAATTCACCTTATGCTAAAAGCCCTTCAAGATGTAGGACTCAACTACATAACCCTGGGGCAACCCGCCACCACCCTCAGCGGCGGCGAGGCACAAAGGGTAAAACTTGCCGCCGAACTGCGCAAAAAAGATACCGGTAAAACCTTTTACATCTTAGACGAACCCACCACCGGCTTACATTTTGAAGACATAAACATACTACTCCAAGTAATCCAAAAATTAGTAGATAAAGGCAATACCGTTGTTATCATAGAACACAACCTTGATGTGGTAAAAGTAGCCGATTTTGTAATAGATATTGGTCCCGAAGGCGGCTCCGGCGGCGGAACCATAGTTTGCAGCGGCACTCCCGAACAAGTAGCCCAACACCCCCAAAGCCATACCGGTCAGTTTCTTAAAACCGAACTCCTGCACACGCCACAAGTGGAAGTGGAGTTGCGAGTTTGAAAGGGACTGGCGGAGTAAAAAGGCGGCATCGGCGTATTGGCTGCCGGCAGGGCAGAGCCGATTTGTTCTATGTTTTAGGGTCTTTGTTTTGGAATAAATGTATCATTTTGTGGAAAACGCCCAATTTATAGCCTTATACCAAGCCATCATAAACGGCGGCTTGGCACACCAACTACCCGATACTATCTGCCAAAACTACCCACTTTTCGTTATTCACTTTCCAACGTCACCATAGCTTGCACGATAGCGGCAAAATCGGGCGCTTTAAGCGATGCGCCGCCTATAAGTCCGCCGTCCACATCGGGCTGGGTAAAAAGGGTAGGGGCATTAGCCGCATTGCAACTGCCTCCGTATAAAATGGTGGCATTTTCTGCTATGCTTTTACCGTAATTATCTGCTACCAACTGCCGTATAAAAGCGTGCATTTCTTGGGCTTGGTAGGGCTGTGCGGTTTTACCCGTTCCAATAGCCCAAACCGGCTCATAAGCAATAACCACCTGCTCAAACAAGCTGGGGCTGAGGTGAAACAGGCTTTGTTCTAACTGGGTGCGCACGGTATCAAAATGAGCGCTATCATTGCGTTGCTCTTCCTGTTCGCCACAGCAGAAAATGGGGTGCAGTCCGGCGGCAAGAGCGGCATCGGTTTTAGCCTTGAGCAGTTGATTGGTTTCGGCAAAATAGGCTCGTCTTTCTGAGTGTCCCAAAATAACGTAGGGTATGCCCATAGCTTGGAGCATAGGAGCAGCTACCTCGCCCGTATAAGCGCCCTGCGGCTGCTGGTGGCAGTTTTGAGCGCCGGTGTAAATAACAGGATTGCCTAAGTGTTCAAGACACTGCTTTACCTGACCCAAGTATAAAAACGGCGGACATACTACTACCCGCACTTGCTCGGGCAGGTTGAGCGGTTGGAGCAGGGTGTGTAATTCATGGCACAACGCTAAGGCTTCTGCCTGTGTTTTGTGCATTTTCCAGTTACCGGCAATAATTTTTTGGCGCATATATACTAAGGTGTTTGGCTTGTAAATGAGTATCGGGTAAATATAAAGAAACAGTAGGCTAAATAGACAATTCGTTTACTTTTGATTTTTCAAATATGTATTTAAGCATAGCGGTTTCGGCATCGGAGATGGTTTTGTTTCGGCGTGCATAAACGGCTTTAAGGGTGTGCAAAAATTGGTTAAACTGGTAGCTTACAAAACCCTGCGAGCCACCCCACGAAAACGATGGGATATATTTAGGTGGAAAACCACTGCCAAAGATATTGCACCCTACGCCCACAACCGTACCGGTATTAAACATGGTATTGATGCTGCATTTAGAGTGGTCTGCCATAAATAAGCCGCAAAACTGCTGCCCGGTATTAATGTATTGCTCCTGTGCATAACTCCATATTTTTACCTCGCTGTAATTGTTTTTGAGGTTAGAGTTATTGGTGCCGGCACCCAAATTGCACCACTCACCCAAAACCGAGTTGCCCAAAAATCCGTCGTGGGCTTTATTAGAGTAGCCCAAAATTACCGAGTTGCTAACCTCGCCACCCACTTTTGAATGAGGGCCTATGGTGGTATTAGTATAAATTTTAGCGCCCATTTTTACCTGAGCATGTTCGCCCAGCGCAAAAGAACCTCTAATAATAGCGCCTTCCATTATTTCTGCTCCTTTGCCCACATAAATAGGACCTTGCGAGGCGTTTAGAATGGCACACTCCACACTTGCGCCCGGCTCAATAAACACGGCATCGGGGTTAATAACCTGATTGGTAGGGCTAATGGGTGCTGAAGTTCGGTTTAAAGTGAGCAGTTCAAAATCTTGTTGAATGGCTACTCCGTTTAGGCTGTAAATATCCCAGAGGTAGTTAATTTTAAGGAAAGGTGCATCGGGCTCCTGCCGTTTAAAATCGTCAATAATGGGTCGTACCTCGCCCGATGTAGTGTGCAGCAGACTGGGAAACTTGCCCTCTACCCGCAGCGCCAGCACGGTATTGCCGTGGGTAATGGCATGGTTGGGCTGAAGCCGCGCTATTTGGTAAGCCAGTGAGGCATTTGGCAGCACGGAGCCGTTAATAAACACGTTATCCTGCTCTAAATGCAGCGGGTAAAGTGGCTGAAGGTATTTTACGGTAAGGGTAGAGGTGGTTTGAGAGAAATAGGTTTCCCATTTTTGGCGTATGGTTAAAATACCCAATCGTATATCGGCTATGGGGCGGGTGGTGGTAAGGGGCATTAACTGCTGCCGTGCTTTGCCGTCAAAGAGAATAAAATTCATTAGGGGGCTCAATTTTTTGGGTAAAAATAGCCTTTTTTGGGCAGTTGGTTGTTATTTCAATATATTTTTAAATCGGGTAGAAAGTAAAGGGTAACACATCCTCTACTCCCTATTTGTGAAAGCCAATTTTTGGTTAGGTGGTCAGCAGCAGAATACCCTGCCTGTTGGTTGCTCATACAAGAACACAAGTGGTGGGTGTGGTAATGGTTAATGTATGTTGTTTTGTTTTAACGGCATTACCATACCCAACCACAGGTAAGGTTATGGTTAATCCTTCATTTCGGACTGCATAAGCTCCATAAATTGGGCAAGCGACATAGCGCCCTTATCACCTTCCTGCTGGCGGCGCACTGATACGGTTTGCTCTTCGGCTTCTTTTTCGCCAATGATGACCTGGTAAGGTATTTTTTGCATGGCGGCATCGCGTATTTTTCTGCCTATTTTTTCGTTTCGCAGGTCCACATCGGCTCTAAAACCGTTTTGGGTAAGGGTTTGGCACACCTGCTGGGCATAATCGGTAAATTTTTCGCTAATGGGTAGCAGGGCTACTTGTTGCGGGGCTAACCACAGCGGAAAATTGCCGGCGCAGTTTTCTATCAGTACGGCAATAAAGCGTTCAAACGACCCAAAAGGTGCGCGGTGAATCATAACGGGTCTGTGGCGTTGGTTATCAGCGCCTATATATTCCAATTCAAATCGTTCGGGCAGGTTGTAATCTACCTGTATGGTGCCAAGCTGCCAGGAGCGCCCCAGTGCATCTTTCACCATAAAATCGAGTTTAGGACCATAAAAAGCGGCTTCGCCATATTCTATCACCGTTTTTAAGCCCTTATCTCGGGCGGCTTCTATAATGGCGTTTTCGGCTTTTTCCCAGTTTTCGTCGCTGCCTATGTATTTGGCGCGGTCTTCTTGGTCGCGCAAGGAAACTTGTGCGGTAAACTCGCCAAAACCTAATTTACCAAACACCAGCGTTACCAAGTCAATCACATTTTTAAATTCGTCTAAGAGTTGTTCGGGCGTACAAAAAATGTGGGCATCGTCTTGGGTAAACCCTCTTACGCGCAGCAGCCCGTTCAGCTCGCCGCTTTGCTCATATCGGTAAACTGTGCCAAATTCTCCCAATCGGAGGGGCAGGTCGCGGTAAGAATACTGTTGGGTGCGGTAAATTTCGCAGTGGTGTGGGCAGTTCATGGGTTTGAGGAAATACTCTTCGCCCTCGCGCGGGGTATGGATAGGCTGAAACGAATCTTTACCATACTTGGCGTAGTGCCCCGATGTTACGTAGAGGTCTTTTTTGCCGATATGGGGCGACAGTACCATTTTATAGCCGCGTTTAGCCTGTTCATTGCGCAGGAAATCCTGGAGCAGCTCGCGCAGTTTAGCGCCTTTTGGCAGCCATAGGGGTAAGCCCTGCCCTACGCGGTCGCTAAAAGCAAACAGTCCCAGTTGGGTGCCCAGTTTGCGGTGGTCGCGGTTTTTGGCTTCTTCTAAAAAGTGCAGGTACTCATCAAGGTCTTGCTGTTTTGGGAAACTGATGCCGTAAATTCGGGTAAGTTGGGGTCGGTTTTCATCGCCGCGCCAGTAAGCGCCGGCAATGTTGAGTACTTTAACCGCCTTTACATAACCGGTGTGCGGAATATGGGGACCGCGGCATAAGTCCACAAAACCGCCTTGGGTATAAAAGGTAATATCGCCGTCTTGCAGGTTGTCTATCAGTTCGGTTTTATATTCGTTGGTTTGGTAAAATTGGAGCGCTTCGGTTTTAGATACGTTTCGGCGCAGGTAGGCGTTGTTTTGGGCGGCAAGTTTAAGCATCAGTTTTTCAACTGCTTCCATTTCTTCAGCTTTTGGAATATGCCCGCCAAAGTCTATATCGTAGTAAAACCCGTTGTCTATGGGTGGACCGATGGTAAATTTTGCGCTTGGGTAAATGGTTTGAATGGCTTCTGCCAAAAGGTGAGCCGATGAGTGCCAGAAGGTATTTTTACCATCTTTATCGTCCCAGGTAAGGAAAGTTACCTGTGCATCGGTGGTAATGGGTCGGGTAGCGTCCCAAACTTCGCCGTTTACCTTAGCGGCTAATACTTTTTTTTCTAAACTGTTGCTGATAGATTTGGCAATTTCCAGTCCTGTTGTTCCTTGGGGGTACTGTTTTATTTTGCCATCCGGAAAAGTGATGTTAATCATTATGCTGTTCAAAATTGTGAATTATCAAATGTGGGCGCTTGCTGTTTTGTTGTTGAATGTTTTTTTGCGCATCAAAAATAACCCGCAAAGTTACTTATTTACCCGATTTAAGGCTTCCTCTGCAAGGGTAAGTTTGGGGTCAAATTTAAGGGCGCTCAGGAAATCGGTTTTGGCATCGGCGGTTTTGCCCAATTTTTCGGCACATAAGCCGCGCATATAGTAGGCTTTGGCATAGGCCGGCGAAACCCTTATGGCTATGTTAAAATTTTTGAGGGCGGTTTCGTAGTCATTTTGGTTGTAGTATATATAGCCGGTGTTGTAGTGGGCATCGGGGTATTGCGGTTCTATGAGTACAATTTTTCGGTACGTATCTAATGCATCTTTGGTTTTACCGGTATTTTGCAAAAACAGCGCTTTGCCGTAGAGGGCTTCTATACTAAGTGAGTCAATTGCAAGGGCTTTGTTGTAATGGGTGAGTGCATCGGGATTATTTTTTTGGGCAAGCAGGTTAGCCAGCACCATGTAGCCGTTGTAAAAATCGGGGTCAAATTTTGTAGCTTTTTTGAGGTAATCAATAGCTTTATCGGTTTCGTTTTTATCGCGGTAGGTCATGCCTGTCCAAAACAGAGCGGCGGCATTATTGGGCTGTGCGGCAATCACTTTTTGCAGGGTTTCAACAGCCGGCTCATACTGCTGCACATAGTAATAGTATTTGCCCAATTCGGTTTTAATGTTCATGCTATCGGGCAGCAGTGCTTGGGCTTTTTCCAACAATCGGATGGCAGTTTTGAGGTCGGTTTTGGTAAAAAACACTTCGGCGGCGGCAAGGTAATAAAGGCTGTTTACCGAGTCAATGGCAAGGGCGCGGTAAAAATCGGCGGCGGCAAGGTTGGGAGCATTAGCTTTGGCATATACGCTTCCGCGCAAAAAGTAGAGCTGTGCATTAGCAGAGTCTTGGCTGATGCGCTGGGTTAGCTGTTTAATTTGTGGTATGTTGTTGATGCTCATTTCGGCGGTGGTATCTTCCGCTGCATCGGCTTGGTTTTGCTGTTCCGATGCCGGGGAGTTTTGCCGGCAACCTGTAATACCAGCCATAACCGCCAAAACTATCCACCCGATGAATAAATATAGGAAGTGTGCTTGTTTCATACGCAGCGCAGAATGGTAAAAATGGGTTAAACGCATGGTTAAAAATCGGTTTGTATGCAAAATGTCTGCATAAAGCAACTCATTGGGCAACTGCAAGGTTTATGGGCGACATATTTACCAAACTAAATTTGCTGTGTGCCGACAAATTTTGGGCAGTATTGGTTACCTTTGCCAAACAAAAAAGGGGGTAAAGCCCCAAACTCGCCTTCACTTGCCCGCCTGTTTGCCTATGTTTTACTGAATGACGGCATTTAAACTGCAAAATTAGCATAATTTACCCGCACTGCCAAGTAATGCCAATGGTAAGTGGTAAAGAGTGAAAAGTTATGAGTTAGGAGTTATGAGTTATGAGTTAGGAGTTATGAGTTATGAGTTAGGAGTTAGGAGTTATGAGTTAGGAGTTATGAGTTATGAGTTAGGAGTTACCGAATACTACGTACTATCTACCCACTACCAACTAAATTACACATGCAATACAAACTATTAGGCAAAAGCGGACTCAGGGTATCGGAGCTGTCACTGGGCACTATGACTTTTGGCGAAGAATGGGGCTGGGGAGCTTCTATGCAGGAGTGTAGGCTCATTTTTGATGCCTATGCCAATGCCGGTGGCAATTTTATTGATACTGCCAACTACTACACGCAGGGTAGCAGTGAGAGTATTTTGTCGGATTTAATTAAAACCGACCGCGATTATTTTGTGCTTGCCACCAAATATACGCTCAACATGAACCCCAATAACCTAAACAGCGGCGGTAATCACCGCAAAAATTTGGTGCAATCGGTAAATGCCAGTTTAAAACGCCTTGGTACAGATTATATAGACCTGCTTTGGCTGCACGCTTGGGATTTTACCACTCCCGCCCAAGAGGTTATGCGCTCCTTAGACGACCTTATAAGACAAGGTAAGGTGTTGTATATAGGCATTTCTGATGCTCCGGCATGGATAGTGGCTCATGCCAATACCTTAGCGGAACTTAGCGGCTTAACGCAGTTTATAGGGCTGCAAATTCAGTACAACCTGTTAGAGCGCACCGTTGAGCGCGATTTGCTGCCTATGGCAAACCACTTTGGTATGTCGATATTGGCATGGGGACCGCTGGCAGCGGGTATTCTTACCGGTAAATACAATGCCGATACTACCGAAGATACCCGATTAAAGCCCGATAACCCCCGACTTACCGAAGCCAATTTAGCTATTGCCCAAACAGTAGTAACCATTGCTCAACAAATAGGCGCTACTCCCTCGCAGGTTGCCCTAAACTGGGTAAGGCAACAAGCCCCCAACATCATACCCATCATTGGCGCACGAAAACTACCGCAATTGCAAGACAACCTAAATTGCCTTAACTTTACCCTCTCTGCCCAACACCTAACAGAGCTAAACACGTGCAGCCAAATACCATTAGGCTTTCCGCACGACTTTTTGCAATCGGAAAACGTGCGCAAAATTATTTTTGGCAACAACCTAAACCGGCTCAATTTTTAACAAAGGTAAAAAAAAATGCGCCGCATATACAACTCTCCAACAAAACCGTTATCTTTGCACCCAATTTTTTTGCATAGCACAAATAACCAAGCAATGGAACAGATTTTAAAATACGTGGAGGAACAACTGCTGCCTAAAACTCAATTTCCTGATTTTAAACCGGGCGATAACATCACCGTTCACTACAAAATTATTGAAGGCGATAAAGTTCGTACCCAGCAGTTCAGGGGCAATGTGATTCAAATAAAAGGCGGTCCGCAAAATGCCAAAAGAACTTTTACCGTTCGCAAAATATCCAGCGGTGTAGGCGTAGAGCGTGTTTTCCCCATTGGCTCACCCAATATTGAAAAAATTGAAATAAACAAATATGGCAAGGTGCGCCGCGCAAGGTTGTTCTACCTTCGTGATGCACAAGGTAAGCGCGCCCGTATTAAAGAGCGCAAAATGCTCACCGGCAACAAAACCGGCAATTAACATTGCGCCCATATAGGACATAGCCGATAGCTGTTCCACCACCATATACACCTTATCACTTAAAAGGCTGCACCCGATTTTTATGCGGGTGCAGCCTTTTTTAGTTAGCGGTTGGCACAAACTAATTATCCTTTTTCTTGGTCTTACCTAAATTCTTTGTTTTAAACGCAAAGTTCAGCGCAAAGGTGGCAAACACTTTGCGTTCTTTGCGGTTTTTCTTTGTGTAAAATCTTACCAATTAGCCTGCAAATACGCCATGAACCTGCATGGTGGGCTGTACAAGTAGCTATTATTTTTCAAAAATCTGTGTAAATCAGCCGCATCTGTGTTATCCGTGTGCTAATTGCTGCCGGAATCTTACCAATTTAGGCTGGAAATACGCCATAAATTTGAATTGCAGACAGTACCTAAGTAGTTACTAGTACTCATTGTTTCTTACCCCTGTCATTAGCGCGGCAAAAGCCAAATCGGGATTTCCGGCATCTATCAGTTGCAGGGCGTATTGGTGTAGGGCTTGCTGTAAAGCATCGGGTTGTTGGGCATATTGGCGGTGCAGTGCAGCTACATGGGGCAGGGCGGCGGCTTGCAATACGGCATCGGCATCGGGCAGTTGGGTAAAGGCGGCTAATTGTGCTAAATGATTGCCCGTTAGCACGGCGCTATGCCTTATAGTTGGCGGAAGTTGGTCAAACCCAATACCTATCTTGTTAAAAGGTTGGTAAATATGGTGTATGGCATTGCCCGATGCCCTGCAATAAAAAGCTCTGCCCATGCGCGCCATAAGGTCTATTTTATGCGGGTCTATGCGTTGTTGCTCATCAAGTACGGTTTCGCTTATGTGCATCAGCAGCACTTGGCACACCACTAAGTTACCGGCACCCGGTTTTTCGCCCAGCGAAATAATATCGGTAACTTTGCACTCCATTTGCACCGGCGATTCTTTTACCCTAAACGGCTTTACCAATTGGGAGGGTAGGGGGGTAAATCCGGCTTTTTCAAACTCGCTTATCTGCGGCGGGTAGTCTATACTGCACAAAGCCATTTGGCGCACAATATCGTAAGTAACCACATTTATAACCACCTCGCGGGTGGCAAGCACATTGGCTAAGGTGTCTTTGGTGGTATTGTTGCCCACCCGCCTGTTTGAAGAAAATACGGCTATGGGCGGATTAGAGCTAAACATATTAAAAAAACTATACGGTGCAAGGTTGGGTATGCCTTCCGGGCTAATGGTGCTGGCAAAACAAATGGGGCGCGGCGCTACTGCCCCCAGTAGGTACTGGTGCAAATCGGCGGTAGGTATAGCGCCGGGGGTAATGGTGAGCATAGCTGTAAATTGGCAGGTTTAAACAAGGTGAACGCAAGTGGTTTAAACAACATGCAAAGATGCGGTAAAAATTTTACCTTTGCACCCTGTTTGGCATAAAGCATTGCAGTAAATAGAAAAAACCGGCTTTTGAGCCATTCGTTTTACCTCAGTTTATAACCAATTACCCCATGCGCTATACCCAATACCGGCATTTTTCGGCACAACTACAAAACGGCGAAACCTCTTGTGTGGCGGCAGTAACCCACTATTTGCAGGCAATAGCCAACAGCCAAAACCTGAATGCCTTTTTGGAAGTTTTTGCCGATGAGTCCTTGCATCGGGCTGCCCAATTAGATGCAGAACGGGCATCGGGCAAACCAACAGGTAAACTGCATGGTATGGTTGTTGCCATAAAAGACGTATTGTGCTATAAAGGACATAGGGTAACTGCTGCCTCGCGCATATTAGAAGGTTTTACCTCACTTTATTCTGCCACCGCCATTGAACGCATTTTGGCTGAGGGGGCTATTATAATAGGCAGGCTCAACTGCGATGAGTTTGCTATGGGTTCTACCAACGAAAACTCGGCTTATGGCAATGTGTGCAATGCTGCCGATACTACCAAAGTGCCCGGCGGCTCATCGGGCGGCTCGGCGGTGGCTGTGCAGGCGGGGTTGTGCATGGCAGCCCTTGGCAGCGATACGGGCGGCTCAGTTAGGCAGCCGGCTTCTTTTTGCAATGTGGTAGGGGTAAAACCTACTTACGGGCGCATTTCAAGACATGGGTTGATTGCTTATGCTTCTTCTTTTGACCAAATAGGCACGCTCACTACCAATATACCCGATGCGGCTTTGCTCTTAGAGGTAATGGCAGGGCATGATGATTTTGACGCTACAGCATCGGCAATGCCTGTGCAGCCTTACAGCCAACTGCTGCAACTGCCCGACGAGCCGCTCCAATTGGCTTATTTTGAAGAAACCATTGCCCACCCGGGGTTAGACCCCGAAATTAAACAACAAACCCAACAGCTATTACACAGCCTTAGCGCTCAGGGGCATACGGTTACGCCGCTTAGGTTTCCGTATTTAGATTATGTAGTGCCTACTTATTACATACTTACCACTGCCGAAGCCTCTGCAAATTTGCAGCGATACGATGGCATACGCTACGGCTACCGCAGCCCCGATGCCCATAATTTAGAAGAGGTTTACACCCTCAGCCGCACACAGGGTTTTGGCAAGGAGGTAAAACGCCGCATTATGCTGGGTACTTTTGTACTTAGTTCGGGCTATTACAATGCTTATTATGCTAAAGCGCAGCGCGTAAGACGACTACTAAAAAACGCGGTAAATGATGTTTTTGCTCAGCGCCACCTGCTGCTTATGCCCACTACGCCCACTACCGCCTTTAATTTAGGCGACAAAGCCTACCAAAATCCTATAACCATGTACCTGAGCGATATTTACACCGTACTGGCTAATTTGGCAGGTGTGCCGGCTGTTTCTTTACCTCTTTTTACCCACTCAAACGGACTGCCCTTTGGGGTGCAGCTCATGTCGCCTTATTTTAAAGAAGCTAACCTGCTGGCAACCTCCCAATGGCTGATGCAACACCACACAGCCCATTAATGCCCGATGTGATTGATGTTTTAGTTGTGAGTGTAGATACGTACAGCCTTGCGTCTTTTAAGAGCGATGAGAGTTTAGTAGGGTGCAGCCCCGGTTTGATGTGCAAATGGAGATAACTACCCCTGTTTTCAGCAAAAAAGCACACAGCTCACGCGGATTAAACAGATAAACGCGGGTAAAAGTGAATCATTTACCCAATTGAGCCTTTATTTTTTAAAAATCGGCGTTAATCAGCTCCAGCCGTGTTATCCGTGTGCTAATTTTTGCCGGTTTTGCGCTCATAGCTTTGTGTACCATTTTACATCAAACTCGGGTCACACCCGCCAAAACAGCGCCGCTAACAGCCAAGTTGTTAGCCAAAACTCAGCATATTGCAAACGTTTAGCCCCCAAACCAAGGCGGGGGCTGTAGGCGTTTGTCCAAAGTCTAAAGGAAATAGGGTGCGGAAAGTGGTTTAGGGTAACAAATCAACAACAGCTAAAGCATCAATTTAATTTGCGACAATAATATGCAAGCCCGATGGTTTTATATGGCAGCACATTATTAGGCAAAGTGCTTATAAGTGGGGTTGGGGGTGAGTTTGTTTGTACTCACAGTTGCCGTTGCAAGTGCCATAAAGGTTAAGCGAGTGGTGGGTAATGGTAAAATTGAGCAGTTCCCCAATCATAGACTTGATTTGTTGAATGCGGGGGTCGCAAAATTCCATTACTTTTTTACAGTCAATGCAAATAAGGTGGTCATGCTGTTTATAGCCGTAGGCTTTTTCGTAGTGGGCTACATTTTGCCCAAACTGGTGTTTGGTAACCAAATCGGAGGCAACCAAAAGTTCTAAGGTATTGTAAACAGTAGCTCTGCTAATATTGTATTGGTTATTGCGCATTTGGAGGTAAAGCGTTTCGGCATCAAAGTGGTCGTTGCGCATATAAATTTCTTCCAGTACGGCATAGCGTTCGGGGGTTTTGCGCTGTTGGTTTTTTTCGAGGAAGGCGGTAAAAATGCCTTTTACCTCATGTAGTATTTTTTTAGTATCGGGTTGCATAGTTGCTTATGGAGTTACTCAAAAAGAAAACAGAAAATAGGGGCGCTGCGTTCAGGGCACTTTGGGCACAGCGGTAAAAAGAGCGCCTACAAGTAGTTTGTCGGAAAAAAACATTGGGTTAATGAATACGGCTTACTGAGTAAACTCCCTCTACCGCCTGTAGCTTTTTGATAAGTTGTTTAAGTTGTGCATTGTCTTTAATAAACACATAGATTTCGCCTTCAAAAATGCTGTCTTTGGCGTTTAGGGCAATGGAGCGCATATTCAGCTTAAGCTCGCCCGATATGATATGGGTAATTTTGTTAACCAAGCCCACATCGTCCACGCCATTAATTTTGAGGGCAGCTAAATAGAGTGGGTCAGCTCCCATTTTCGTCCATTTAACGCTTACAATGCGGTACGGATATTCGGTATTTAGCTGGTTAGCATTAGGGCAGTCAGTTCTATGAATTCTGATGCCTTTGCCAATGGTAACAAAGCCAAAAACGTCATCGCCGGCTACGGGTTTGCAGCAGTTGGCAAGGCTATACTCTACACGGTCGGTAAAGCCAAAAATGTTCAGGTCACCTACATTTATTTCGTTTCCCCTGAGTTTTATTTCGTTGTCTTCAATCGGGGTGTTTTTTTTATCCTTCTCTTTAAAGGAGCGGTCAATTTCGTCGCCATTAAACTTAATTTTTTTAATTTCGTTAGGGTCAAAAGTACCGGTGGCAATGGCGTAATAAAAGTCAATAGAATGATTAAATCGGTAAAAACTTAGGAGTTCATTGAGAACGTTTTGGTTAAAGTTTATGTTGAGGCTTTTGAGTTTGCGTTCCAGTATTTCTTTACCGGCCTCGGCTTCCTGCTTGCGTTCATTGTGTAAAATGGAGCGTATTTTAGTGCGGGCGCGGTTAGTAACCACAAATTTGAGCCATTCGTCGCTGGGTTTTTGTTTTTTGCTGGTAATGATTTCTATCTGGTCACCACTTTTAAGTTTATGCGAAATAGGTTGTAATTTACCGTCAATTTTTGCGCCCACACACTGGCAGCCCAAGTCGGTATGAATTTCAAAAGCAAAGTCAAGCACACTGGAACCGGCTGGCAGAAATTTAAGGTCGCCTTTGGGGGTATAAATGTAAATTTCGTTTTCGTAGAGTTCATTTTTAAATGTGTTAACAAAATCTATTGCATTTTCCGATTTTTCAGAAAGTAGCTCCCTCACTCTTTGAAGCCATTCGTCTATTTTTGAATCGGTTTTATTGCTTACGCCTTTATACTTCCAGTGTGCGGCTATACCGCGTTCGGCAATGGCATCCATGCGCTCGGAGCGTATTTGGATTTCTATCCATTTGCCTTGTGGTCCGTTTACAGTAGCGTGGAGCGATTCATAGCCATTGCCTCTGGGCGTGGTAATCCAGTCGCGCAGACGTTCTACGTTAGGGTTATATACATCGGTAACCAAGGCGTAAATGTTCCAGCAAACGCTTTTTTCGTCTTTTTGATCGGGCACATCTACCACAATGCGTATGGCAAACAGGTCATAAACCTCTTCAAAGGGAACTTCTTTTTTCTTTATTTTATTGGCAATAGAGAATATGTGTTTAGGTCTGCCAAAAATCCTGAAATTGGTAATGCCGCCTTTGCTTAGTCTTTCCTTGAGTGGTGCAATAAAACCGGCAATATATTCTTCGCGTATTTTTTTTGTTTCCTGAAGTTTTTGGGCAATTTCTTTGTACAAATCTTTTTCGGTATATTTCATGCTGAGGTCTTCCAGCTCCGATTTAATTTTATACAACCCCAAACGGTGGGCAACCGGGGCATATAAAAACAACGTTTCTGCGGCAATAGAAAGTTGTCGGGCTTCGGGCATAGAATTAAGTGTGCGCATGTTATGCAATCTGTCGGCAAGTTTTATGATAATTACCCTAATATCTTCACCCAAGGTGAGCAAGAGTTTTTTATAGTTTTCTGCTGCCTTGTTTTCTAAATTTTTTTTGTCAAAAACGCCTTTTATTTTGGTTAATCCATCAATAATTTTAGCCACTTTCTTGCTAAACTCCAGTTCAATTTCTTTGAGGGTTACATTGGTATCTTCTACTACATCGTGTAGCAAAGCGCAAATGATAGAAGTTACATCAAAACCGCCAATTTCTTCAGCCATAATACGTGCTACGGCAATGGGGTGGTATATATAGGGCTCTCCGCTTTTTCGGCGCATAGGTCCATGTTCTTTGAGGGCTAACTCAAAGGCTTTGTCTAAGCGGGAGCGGTCATAATCACTCAATTTACCACAAAAAGACAGCAACTCTTGATATTTTTGCCTTATATCAATGAGTTCTTCTTCGGTGTAATGGGCTACGATTTCTGTTAACATACAGGTTGCAAACTGGGTTTATGAGTTGGGTAATATAAAGTGCGTGTGATTTGATGAGGTAAAAAGAAGCGGTTATAGATTACGCCTCATGCGCTGTTTCAGGGAAGCAGTGAGTTTGTAGCAGCCGGTTAAGATGAAAGTTTTTTGCGATTTTAACAAAGTTACCAAAAAAAAATGAAAACTTGATATTTCGGGTTCAAAAAAAAATATTTCGCTCATATTTTTACTCGTGCTACTTGGCTGCTTGCTTGGCAAATTATGTCTAAAGCAGGGTATTTTTATCCTAAGTTTATGTTGGTAAACAAAAATCGTTATAGCTCTATGTGCAAGTAATAATGTAAACGTTACAGCAAGATTGGGCTGAGGTTAAACAAGATGTTCATAACATTACTGCTCTATTTTGTTAAATAAAGCACAAAAATGCCGGTGTTGGCAGTAGGCTTGTTTGTTGTGCACAGGGGTTTCTCATCAAGGCTATTGATTTTGCTCTATGTGGCACATGTTTTGTAACGCTAAAAACAGATATGCTTTTGGGTTAAGACAGATAAGCTAAACAACCGCCCAAGAATCGTTTGTAAAACAAGTAAAAAATAGCAACATGCCCTTTTGAGTGTATCGGTTGCTTTTTAATAATCCTCTTTATTCATGAAACCGAATACCACAACTCCCTTCTTAAAACAACTTACTTTTTCTATAGTTTTAGCTGTATTGTGTTCGGTAATATCGGTACAGTTAATGAGCCGTTTCAGTTTGCTATGGCAGGGCATACAACGTCCGTTTTTACCGGAACACGTTCCCTATCCTACGCAGATTGCCTCTTCTGTGGGTAGTTTTCCGGTTACCATTTATGGCAGGGGCAGCTATTTGCAAACACAAGATATGGTAGCCGGCAGTTTTATAGATGCAGCAAAAACATCTACACCCACAGTGGTAAACATCAGTACTTCTAAGTTTGCAAGCGGAAACAACACCCTTAATAACCCATTTGGCGATATATTTGGAGAGAAAAATTCCGATTGGTTTGGCTATGAAACGCCTAACAGGGGTAATGTTAATGCTTCATCGGGGTCGGGTGTTATTGTGTCATCTGACGGATACATACTAACCAATAATCACGTAATAGCCGGAAGTGCAGAAATACAGGTAACGCTATATGATAAACGCACTTTTACTGCCGTTATAGTAGGAACCGATGCTGCTACCGACCTTGCTCTGCTGCGTATTAATGCCAACAATTTACCAGCCATACGCTATGGAAACTCTGATGAGTTGCAAGTAGGTGAGTGGGTGTTGGCAGTGGGCAATCCATTTAACTTAGCCTCTACCGTAACCGCAGGCATTGTTAGCGCTAAGGGGCGAAACATTAATATACTTAAAGAAGAAGCATCAGTTGAAGCCTTTATTCAGACAGATGCCGCCGTAAACCAAGGCAATAGCGGCGGGGCTCTGGTAAACCTGCAAGGCAATTTGGTAGGCATCAATACTGCCATTGCTACCCCATCGGGCACTTACGCCGGTTATGCTTTTGCAGTACCGGTAAACATAGCTGTGAAGGTGATTGAAGACCTCAAAACTTACGGAACAGTTCAAAGAGCATTTTTGGGTATTAACACCCGCGATATTACCCCAGAAATTGCCAATAAACTGAAACTTAAAAACTTAAACGGCATTTATGTGGATTACGTGGCCGCCGATGGAGCAGGAGCAGAAGCAGGATTGCAAAAAGAAGATATTATTACTGAAATTAACGGATATAGGGTGGACGCAATACCCGAATTTAAAGAAAAAATAGCCCGTTTTAGACCCGGCGATATAATAGGTATAACCTACCTCAGAAACGGACAAATGAAATACACAAAAATGACCCTCCAAAATGCCATCAAAACCACTAAAATTATTGCAAACCCCAGTGCAGAATTAGAAAAAATCTTAGGAGCACAGTTTACAGAACTTACACTGGCAGAACTGAGTAATTTAGGTGTTAAAAGCGGATTAAAAATTACCCGATTAACTAATAACGGCACCTTAAGTGCTGCTACCTCTGTTAAAGTAGGTTTTGTAGTGCTGAAAGTAAATAATGAACCCGTTAAAACAGCTGAACAACTTTTTAAAATTATTCAACAAATACCTTCGGGCGATGGGGTTATGTTTGGCGGGTTTTATCCCTCCGATAAACAAAATAAAACCTATGCCTTTACCATGCCCCCACTTTAACCCAGTTTTAGGTATAAAAAACGCCACTTTTGGAACTAAACAGCCCAATATGCTGTTAAAAACAAAAAAAATAACGCCATTACTTGCAAAATTCATGCGCATTGCCTTATCTTTGCACTCGCTTTAAATAAACCATGCGGAAATAGCTCAGTTGGTAGAGCACAACCTTGCCAAGGTTGGGGTCGCGAGTTCGAGTCTCGTTTTCCGCTCTTTCTTTTGAAAGTTGTATAACATACAGATAGCGTGTAATTGCCTTGGTGGTGGAACTGGTAGACACGCAGGACTTAAAATCCTGTGGACCTAAAAGTCCGTGCGGGTTCGAGTCCCGCCCGGGGCACTCTTTTAAAAGTATGTACTTAGTAAGCGGAAATAGCTCAGTTGGTAGAGCACAACCTTGCCAAGGTTGGGGTCGCGAGTTCGAGTCTCGTTTTCCGCTCTCCGCATCAATTGCTGCGGAAATAGCTCAGCCGGTAGAGCACAAGCTTCCCAAGCTTGGGGTCGCGAGTTCGAGCCTCGTTTTCCGCTCTTTGTTGTTTTATTACCTACTACACCCTCATTTACCTTAAACCGTATATGGGGGTGTGTTTTTTTTATAACACACTATTCACGCTACTCCACCCATGCAGGCTCCACCCAAACTATCTGTTACTACCAAACAATACCATGCGCTATGTGCCGTTTGCAATGTATTTGTGCCGCCTGTAAACCAGCCCAATGGCAATGATGATACCTCGTTTTGGCAACTTAAAGCCTCTGATACCCAAGTGCCCCACCATATACTGGAACTGGTAGCCCAATTGCCTCCCGCCGAACAATCAGAAATAAAACAACTGCTTACCCTGCTTGCCAGCCCTCTTTTTGGGCTCACTTGCTTTAAGGGATTAAAAAGCATTAATGCCATGCCGTTTAAACAACGCGAAACCGCCCTACAAAGCTGGTCGGGCAGCCGGTTTGTTACACTCCGCAAAGCATTTAACGCCCTGCGCAAACTAACTACCTTTATCCATTACGGCATCTCGCACATCGGGCATGATAACCCCAACTGGAAACACCTAAAATATCCGGGTCCTATTAGCGCCCCGCCGCAGTTGCCAAAGCCCATGCAGCCGTTTTTTCCGCCCAATGACCTACAGCTTACCGCCGATGTGGTGGTAATAGGCAGCGGAGCCGGCGGAGGTTTGGCTGCCGGTATGCTTGCCCAAGCCGGCTATGAGGTAATTGTACTGGAAAAAGGCGATTACCTCAGCCCGTCAGACCTTAACCAGCGCGAGGTAGAAATGATTCAGCGCACCTTTGAACAAAAAGGCGCACTCACCACAGCCGATGGCGGTGTGTCGGTTTTTGCAGGCAGTTGTTTGGGAGGCGGCACTACGGTAAACTGGACTGCCGCCATACCCACGCCCGATTATATTTTGCAGGAATGGGCTACACAGCACCAACTGCCTCACCTGCTTACTACACATTACCAACACAGTATGAAGGCAGTAATGGAGGCTGCCGGTGTAACCCAAAGCGAATCGAACCACAATATCCAAAACCGATACCTGTGGCGAGGTTCCGAAATGCTGGGCAATACACCCAAAGTGGTGCCCCGAAACGTGAGCGGCTGTAACGCCACCAATGAAGGTAAAAGTTGCGGCTACTGCTGCTTAGGCGGCTGCCAAGCCAACAATAAAAACAGCACCTTAAAAACATGGCTACAGCAAGCCTACCAACATGGAGCTAAAATAATGACCCATGCCACTGCCCAAAAAATAAAGGTAAAAAAAGGCAAGGTTATAGGCGTAGAAGCCATACAGCATCACCCATCGGGCAGAACCCACAGCATCAGCATAAAAGCGCCCTTAGTAGTGTTGGCAGCAGGAGCCCTGCATACCCCAGCCCTGCTGCTCAAAAGCGGCATACGCCACCCCCACATAGGGCAACATTTATACCTGCATCCTACCGTATTGGTTAGCGGTTATTATCCGCAGGTGGTTAACCCGTGGTTTGGTGCCATGATTTCTTCTATAAACGATACCGATGCCCATTTAGAAGGTCATTTTGGAGCCCGAATTGAAACCCCGCCTATACACCCCGGGCTGTGGGCTATGGCTGCCCCCTGGCACTCTGCCATACAGCATAAATCCTACATGCTTAAAATAGCCCATTCTGCCAACCTTATTGTGCTTACCCGCGATAAATTTGGCGGCTCCGTGCAACTTAACAGCAAAGGTTTTCCGGTACTCAGCTACCCCGTACACCACCTTACCGTTAAACACCTACTTGTAGGCATAGAAAAAGCTGCCCGAATACTTCTTGCCACCGGCGCCGAAGAGGTTACGTTTCCCCACCACGTTTTTAGGCATGTAACACACAATACTACCGAAACCGCCCTCAAAAAATTCTTTGCCCAAATGCCCGAATGGGGCTGGAAAAGCGGGCAGTTTTCACTTTTCAGCGCCCACCAAATGGGCACCTGCCGCATGGGTGCCGATGCCAAAACCCACCCCCTTAACCCCCAAGGCGAAGTAAACGGGGTAAAAGGATTATTTGTGGCAGATGCCAGCGCACTGCCCGCCGCCAGTGGCGTTAACCCCATGATGAGTATTATGGCGCTATCGCATTATACCATCAAACAGTTAATTGCATCGGGTAAATAAGAAAGACAAAAAAACGGCTACCTTTGTGTTAAGGTGGAGCAAGTTTTTATCTCCTCAAATTACCCACGCGGAACTACTTGCCTGCTTTTATTGTTTAAATGAAAAAATCTCCACATTATGCGCACCTCAAATCCCGCACTTTCCGAAGACACTTTTAAAAAAGCCATTACTACTAAGGGCGCTTACAACGCCAATGCCCCCTACGCTCCCGCACTTGCCGAGGGCGAAACCATGACCGTAAACGGCACAGTAAACAAAAGTTTTATGCTGCTGGCATTGCTTATACTAAGCGCAGCCTTTTCTTTTACCATGCCCCTGCCCTTTTTTATTTACGGCGGCGCTATAGGCGGTTTTATTGTGGCTATGATAACCATTTTTAAAAAAGAGTGGTCGCCCTATACTGCTCCGGTTTATGCCCTGTTAGAAGGGTTGTGCTTGGGCGCTATTTCGTTCCTCTTCGAAGCCGAAATAGCCGGCATCGTTTTTCAGGCTATCCTGCTCACCGTAGGCGTATTTGCCAGCATGTTGTTTGTGTATAAATCGGGCTGGATAGAGGTTACCCAAAACTTTCGCATGGGTTTAGTAGCTGCCACAGGCGGCATTGCCCTTATTTACCTTGCTACTTTACTGCTCAGCTTTTTTGGCATTCAAATCCCGTATATTCACGAATCGGGTTTAATAGGTATCGGGTTTAGCCTTTTTGTAGTAGTTATAGCCGCCCTTAATCTGGTACTCGATTTTGATTTTATTGAAAAAGGCGCTACCTATAACCTTCCCCGTTATATGGAATGGTATGCCGCATTTGGGTTAATGGTAACCTTAGTATGGTTATACTTAGAAATACTGCGCCTGCTGGCTAAACTAAACAAACGCTAAAATAACCCCTCCCGATATAGGAGAGTACGGTAAAACCTGCTTGTTTTCGGGATATTTTAATACTTTTGCGCGGCGATATGGCAACTTTTTGAAGTTGTCGTATCGCCGTAGTTTTTTAACCCGATTTTTTTCTGCTTACATGAACAACGCTCATATTCTACTCATAGACTGCCCCGATGAAAAAGGATTGGTTTTTAACATCACCCAATGCCTGTTTCAGCAAAATTTAAATATCCTTAAAAACGATGAATATGTGGACCGCGCAACCAACCACTTTTTTATGCGTACCGAATTTGAAGGCGACCTAAACCCCGATGAACTTCAACGCCAACTGCTGCAAGTGCTCCCTAAGGGGGTAAACCTGCAACTAAACCCCAAAAAGAAAAAAGATATAGTAATTTTTGCCACCAAAGAACACCACTGCCTTGGCGATTTGCTCATTAGGTATGCTTTTGACGAACTGAACGCAAACGTACTCGCAGTAATTAGCAACCATAATACTTTGCAATCATTGGTGGCTAAGTTTGGCGTACCTTTTCACTACATTAGCCCCGAACACAAAACACGCGAGGAGCACGAGGAAGCCATATTTAAAGCTCTCGATATTTACCAACCCGAATACCTTGTGCTGGCAAAGTATATGCGCATTTTAACCCCGCAGTTTGTGCAGCGTTTCAATAACCGCATCATCAACATTCACCACTCGTTTTTGCCCGCTTTTATTGGAGCAAACCCCTACCGGCAGGCTCATCAGCGAGGAGTAAAAATTATAGGCGCTACCGCTCATTTTGTAAACGACCAGCTAGATGAGGGTCCTATCATAGACCAAAATGTTATACGTATAGACCACCGTTTTACTGCCGAAGATATGGCTAAAGCCGGCAGAGAGGTTGAAAAAAATGTGCTGGCACAAGCCCTTAAATGGGTTTTTCAAGACCGTGTGTTTATTCATGGCAATAAAACCGTTATTTTTTAACCCAAGCATAGGCACAATACCCCGCGTGCTAACTTTTTGTAACTACCTGCTCATTTATGGAAACCATAGGTATTCTTGGCATAGGCAAATTAGGCATCTGTTTTGCCCTCAATCTTGAGCGAGTAGGCTACAAGGTAATTGGTGTTGATATTAACGAGGCATATGTGGCTGAGGTAAACAATAAAACCTTGTTTTCGCATGAACCGCTGGTAATGGAGTACTTAGCAAAAAGCGTTCATTTTACCGCCACTACCCATATAGAGGAGGTACTCAACAGCCCCGCCAAACTCATCTTTATAGTGGTAGCTACCCCTTCAGCGCCCAATGGCGGATATAACCACTACCAAATAGAGCGCATAGTGGCACAATTGGAGCAGGCAGGTAGGCAGCCATTTGAGCGGCATTTGGTAATTATGTGTACTACCATGCCCGGCTATGCCGATACTGTTGCCAAACGACTTGAACCCTTTAATTATACCGTAAGTTATAACCCCGAGTTTATAGCACAGGGCTCAATTATGCACAATCAGGTGCAGCCCGACCAAGTACTGATAGGCGAGGCAAATGAGGAAGTTGGTAAAAAAATAGCCCGATTATACCAAACCATGTGCCAAAACCAACCGGTTTACTGCCACATGACCCGATTAAGCGCTGAAATTTGCAAATTGGCAACCAACTGTTTTTTAACCACCAAAATTTCTTTTGCCAATGCCATAGGCGATTTGGCAACCCAAGCCGGCGCTGAGCCCAATAAAATTTTGGCTGCCATAGGCGCTGATAGCCGTATAGGAGGGCAGTACCTGCGGCATGGATTTGGGTTTGGCGGTCCTTGTTTTCCAAGAGATAACCGCGCTTTGGGCAAGTTTGCGCACGAGCAAAACTACCCGCTGCTGATAGGCAAAGCTACCGACGAGGTAAACCAACAACACCTGAATTTTCAGCTAAACCAATACTTGCAAAATTTTCCGCCCGATGAGCCGCTTGTTTTTGAGCAGGTGAGTTACAAAAAAGGCTCTGTGCTTATTGAAGAATCGCAACAATTGGCTTTGGCGGTAGCTTTGGCACGTGCCGGAAGGCAGGTTATTATTGCCGATGTGCCGGCAGTGCAGCAACAGGTAAAGGTTATGTACGGAAACCTGTTTGAATATACGCAGTAAAACACCGCAAGGTTGGAATTAGGAATTTGCTTAAAGGCTTACTGCAAAAGGATTTCAAACCGGTAGTGTGATATATTTCGGTGCGCTGTACCTTTACAAAGCCAATACCCCAATTTATGGGTGTTGGTTAGTAAGACACAAGGGGCAGCGCCCCGTAATCTTGGTAGAACAGCAACAAACCGTGTTATGAAAGGTGCAGCGCACCGTAATCTGTTGCCCATTTTAACAAACACACCTACATCTTACCCCAGTTTTAACCCTACCGGGCGTTCATTTTAACTCCAACCTCACGTTAAAACACACTACTTGCCCTCTGCTCCGGTTTGTTTGTGAGCAAACCCTGCAACTAATTTTGATTGCCTTTATGCATAAGATTTAGGCAATTGCTTAAAATATGCAGCCCATTTTCTGTCAGTACCGATTCGGGGTGAAATTGCACCCCATAAATGGGTAGCGTAGTATGTGCCAGCGCCATTACCTCGCCCTGTGGCGTGGTGGCGGTTACTTGCAGCGGGGTTTTTTCCAAGCCTTCTAAAATGAGTGAGTGGTAGCGCATTACTTTGTTATGCTGCGGTACACCGGCAAACATGGCATGACCGTTGTGTATCAACGGCGCGGTAAAACCATGCACCGGCTCGGCAGCAGGCAGCAACTTAGCTCCAAAAAACTGCCCCAATGCCTGATGCCCCAAACAAATACCCAGTATGGGCAAACAACTGTAAAAATGCGCTATTGCGCTGAGGGTAATACCCGCTTGGGCAGGCGTTTCGGGTCCGGGCGAAATAACCAACCCCGAAGGCTGCCATGATTCTATATCGGAAAGTGAGCAGGCATTGTTGCGTATCACCTTGCAGGATGCGCCCAGTTGTGCAAAATAATCCAGCAGGTTATAGGTAAAAGAATCAAAATTATCTATCAGTAGCAGCAAGGGGAGTGGTGTGTATTGGATAAAACCGGCGCAATTTAACGACAGTACTCTTTAATATCAAAGTAAGCCTGTTTAACATTAAGCTGGTAAGCGCGGTCAAAATCGGAGCAGCCTTTAAAGGGCTGGTTAAGGCTTATGTATGCCAGCCCTCGGTAGTAGTACGCCATACCATCAGAGCTTTGTAGCTCAATAACCGCCGAAAAATCATTAACCGCATCATCATACCTGCGCAGCAATCCTTTGGCTACGCCTCTGCCTTTAAGGGCGGCAATAAATAGCGGGTTTTGGTCAAGTACTAAGCTGTAATCTTCTATGGCTCCGGCATAATCGCCGTTTATGGTTTTGGCAGAAGCTCTGCCTTGTAGAGCAAAAATATAATCGGGCTTGTAGTTTACCGCCACATCAAAGGTTTCAATGGCATCGTTCAGCTTACCCATTTTGAGCAGGGTAGTAGCTTTGTTGTACTGCAATATAGGGTCGGCGGCATCTAATTTTACGGCGCGGTTATAGTCTTTTAGGGCTTGTTTATATTTTTTAAGCTCGGTATAGCAGTTGGCGCGCATTTGTAGTGCGTCTTTGTTGGTAGGGTCACGGGCTAAACACTTGTCTAACAGTTCTATGGCAGCTTCGTAATTGCTGTTATTGAGTTTTAAAACGGCTTGATTGTAGTAGTATTTAACGTCTTCTTTTGCCTTAAAACTGATTTCGGTTGGTTCTTTGCTTTTTTTTCGTTTGTCTTCTACAATAACGGTATCGGTAAAATTAACCTGATACAAAGCGCTTAAATCTAGATTAATTACATCGGGACTATTATCTTGTAGTTGGTTTTGTTTACCGGTTTTTGCTTGTTTTTCTTTCTTTTTTCGCTGTTTTGGTTCGGTTCCGTAAGGGTTGGCAGGGTCAAAATTGTTATCGGGCACATCGGAGCCGTACATATCAAAGCCGCTTGGCTTTTTCAGCACCGCTTTTTCTTCTTCTTCGGGTGTATTGTACTCAGGAAAAGGTGTTTCGGCAGTGCTGTTTTTTTTCTTTTTCTTCTTTTCCTTTTTTGACGGTTTTAAAACATCGGCAGTATCGGGTTCGCCGTAATTGTAATAATTGTAGTCTTGGGCAAGGGTATTTACCGAAAAACACAAATATAGCAGCAGCGGTATTATTGGAAGATGAAAACGAGTAAGCAGGCGCTTCATGGCAGTAATTAGGAATTAAAGTTAAAAATTGGGGGCTATGGGTTGGGCATACAAAACGCAACCAACACAAACGCCGGTTATTACCAAGGAGTGAAAAATAGAGAAAACGGTTGTTTGGGGGTTAATAAAGTTGGTTACAACCAAAAAACCACGTCTTTAATATGGTCTTCGCCTAATTTTTCGTTTATGCGTTGAACAATTTTGGACTTGGCAAAAGAAAGTTCCTGTTTAAGCGTAGCAGATTTTAGGGTAACGTACAACACGCCATTTTTAACCCAAACTTTTTGGGTTTGTTCTGCAATGTTAGCGCCCATTAACGCTGCCCAATGGTTTTGTACTCGGGCATTGTGGAGGCGGTTATTGAGCTGAAAGAGGTTAAAATAGTCTTTCAGGGCATCTTTCAGGGTTTGTTCGTTAGGGTTTCGGGGCGGCATAGGTGGTAATTTTAGGTATTAAAGTGGGTTAGCGGGGTTATTTTGCTCCTACCACATTGGGCTGGGCAGCTCCGTTGTTAATATAAAAAATTTGGTAAGGCACTGCAAATTTATCAAAAATTGCCTTCATTCTGTTGGGTTGAGTATCAGAAATAAAAACCTGACCAAAATTTGGGGTATTGACCATTTGCACCAATTGGGCAGTACGCTGTTCGTCTAATTTATCAAAGATATCGTCTAAAAGCAGCAGGGGCAATTTACCGCTGTATTGGGCTATAAGTTGGTAAATAGCCAATTTAAACGCTATAAGGAAGGATTTTTGTTGCCCTTGTGAGCCAAATTTTTTTAGCGGGTAGCCGTTTATGGTAAATTCGAGGTCATCTTTATGCACTCCTTCGGTGGTGCGTTGCAGTTGGCGGTCGGTGGGAAGGTTATTTGTAAGGAGTTGGGCAAAGTTTTTACCATGTAGGGGCGATTGGTAAAGGCAGTTCACTGTTTCCTGGTGTTGGCTGAGTTGGCAGTAAAACTGCTCAATTATAGGAGTAAGTTGGGTAGTTATTTGTTGTCGGGTTTGAAAAATTACCATAGCCGGCGCAGTTAGCTGGGCATTGTAGGTTTCTAAAAGTTGGAGGTTAAAATAATTGCGCTCTGCAAAATTTTTAAGGAGTGCATTGCGCTGTTGGAGTACTTTATTGTAAGCAATCAGCGCATCTAAGTAAGGTTTGTTTATTTGCGAAATAGCGGTGTCTAATGCTTTTCGGCGTTCCTCGCTGCCGTCTTTTATGAGCGCTGTATCATCGGGGGCAATCATTACCAATGGCAAAAGCCCTATATGTTCCGATAATCGCTCATAAGCCACACCGTTTCGGTTAAACTCCTTTTTGCGTCCGGCACCAAATTTTGCGCAGATGTTTTCGGGCTGTCCGTTCAGGTCAAAAGTGCCTTCAACCCTAAAAAAATCCTTACCATGATGCACATTTTGGGCATCGGTAGAGCTGAAATAGCTTTTGCAAAAACAGAGGTAATACACGGCATCTAACAAATTGGTTTTTCCGGCACCGTTTTGTCCAACCAAAAAGTTAAACCCGGGCGAAAATTCCAGTTTATTGTTGGTGTTACCATTATAGTTTTTGTAGTTGGTAAGGTTTATTTGCTGTAAATACATGTGTTTTGGGGGTAAAACAAATACGTGAACGGAGGTAAAAATAGGGCGTAATTTTTGTTAACAACATCTTGAATGGCTGCGGTATTATTGAAAAAAACGCAATAATTTATACGAATTTTAACTAATTTGGTGTGCTGTAGCGTAAATTTAGGCACAGCCCACCTTTTGCAACTGCAAATTTACAAATCAAAACACTACTTTTGCACAAAAAGATGCTTTACCGTTTACATTGCCCCTATATTAACCATTTTTATTTTGCTGTTTGCTTACAATGGCTCTGTTTTACCGGTTTGGCAGGGTTAGGGTTTACAGGCAGTGCGGTTATGGCGCAAACTCTTAGCGGCGCTGTACTCCATGCACAAACGCGCGAGCCGCTTGCAGGCGCTATGGTGGTAGCGCTGCCATCGGGCACAGCCACTACAACCAACCATGCAGGGCTGTTTACCCTGGCTGTTTTGCCTTCCGATGACCATATTTCGGTTAGTTTTTTGGGTTTTATTGCCCAAAAAATAGCCGTTGTGCCTACCAATTTGCCCCTTACTTGCCTACTGGCTCCCAATGAGCAAGAGCTGGCAACGGTAAACATTACCGCCTACCATACCGGGCAAAAACTGCTGCAAACACCCGCCGCTGTGGTTAGGTTGCCTGCCGCCTTGCTGCAATTAACCGATAATACCAACTACCTGCCTGCCCTAAATACGGTGGCGGGGGTTAAAATGGAGCAGCGTTCTATGGGCAGTTATCGCATTTCTATCAGGGGGAGTTTGCTGCGCTCACCTTTTGGTATGCGCAATATCAAAATGTACTTAAACGATATACCCATTACCGATGCCGGTGGCGAAAACCCCATTAACAACATAGACCCCCTACTGCCCGATGCCGTAGAAGTGGTAAAAGGACCGGCAAGCAGCTTGTATGGAGCCGGTACCGGCGGAGCGCTGCTGTTTACCGCCAACCCGCCACCCGCCACCGGTATGCAAATTAAAACCGGCGCTATGGCAGGCAGCTACGGACTGCAACAGTACTCTGCCCAACTGCAAACCGCTACCCAACAAGCCGATGCTACCGCTATTTATACCCGCCGCCGCTGGAACGGCTACCGCCAACATGAAAACCACAGGTTTGACGGCGTAAACCTGCTTACCCGATTTTATCCCGATGCCAAAAATACCATTACCCTTATGGCGCTGTATGCCGATGTGCGTTTTCAGATAGCCGGTAATATAGACAGCGCCGCCGTAGCTGCCAACCCGCGCCAGTTTGGCGGGCAAGCGCAAACGCTGAATGCCAATGTAAACAAACAACGACTGATAGCTGGGGTTTCGCACCGGTATAGGGTAAATAAAAACCTTACTAACCTTGCCTCTGCATCGGGGTTTTGGGAGGTAAAAGACAACCCTTATGGCACTAATGCTTTTAACAGCGGTATTAAACGCGAAAGCGGAAGCGGCTTTAACCTGCGCACCCAAACTACTTACCAAAACCAATTAGGCAGCGCCATTACTGCCCGATTAACCGCCGGCGCTGAGTGGCTGCACAGTTTTCTTGCCACTAAGGATTATGTAAACCTGCAAGGCGCACCCGGCGCTATACGACAAGACAACGAGCTATTTTTATCGCAATTATCTGTTTTTGCACAGGCAGCAGTAGAGCTGCCCTGGCAATTGCAGGTGGTAATGGGCGGAAGCTATAACTTTAACCGATACCAAATAGACCAACTCCTGCCAACCGCCCGACCCGATACTGCGCTGTTTACCTTTGCCCAAAACCTGCAACCTGTTTTTTCGCCCCGATTAGGAGTGGTTAAAACAATTTGGAAAACGGTGGCATTACAGGGCAGCATTAGCCGTGGGTTTGCCCCGCCCGCTGCTGAGGAGTTAGTATTGCCCAATGGCTCGCTAAACCTAAACCTGCAAGCCGAAACCGGCGCTAACTATGAGTTGGGCATTAGGGGCAGTTTTTGGCGGGGCAAGTTGTTTGCAGAGGTAAATGCCTACCGCCTACTGCTCAAAAACGAAATACTGGCACAAGGGCAACCGGCCATTTACTACAACTCAGGTAAAACCCAACACCAAGGGGTAGAGGCTATGCTCCAAGCTACCCTTGCCAATGATGAACAGAAAATGCTTTCGGAATGCATGGTTTTACTGAGCTATGCCCGACAACCTTTTGTGTTTACCCGATATACTAACCTACAGCCCGATGCCTTTGCCAATAACCAACTGCCCGGCGTAGCCCCGCATACGGTTAGCGCTGCGGCAAAACTTGCTTTTAAATGGGGCTTTTACCTAAACCTGAATCACAATTTTTACGCCCAAACGCCGCTCAATAATGCCAATACCGATTTTGCCCCTGCTTACCACCTGCTTAATGCCCGATTGGGCTACCGAAAAACCCTGTTTACCCGATGGCAGATAGAGCTTTTTGCCGGCGCCAACAACCTGCTCAATGAGCAGTACAGTGCTTTTCATAACCTAAACGCCCCGGGCAAACGCTACTTTAACCCCTCGCCCGCCCGAAATTACTACGGTGGTGTGCAGGTGCAGTGGCATAGGTAAGCCGGTAAATAGGGCATGGCATGGGAGCAATGGAGCCTGTTGATGTTTATGCACATCGGCAAAATTTATTCAATACAAATAATAATGTTTGGGGTACTCAGTTGCCCATTTTTGTGAGCAGCTCGGTAGTAGAGTAGCCTTGTAAATAAGGCACTACCATTACCGTACCGCCATTTTTTTCTACTATATCGGCGCCTACGATATTGGCTTTTTCATAATCGCCGCCTTTTACCAGTACATCGGGCTGTATTAGTTCTATGAGGTGGTAGGGTGTATCTTCGTCAAAAATAACTACTGCGCTCACATACGATAGCGAAGCCAAAACCAAAGCGCGGGTTTGCTGCGACTGTGCAGGGCGGGTATGTCCTTTGAGCCGTTTTACCGATTCATCGGAGTTTAAACCCACTATCAATACGTGGCAGTGCTGTGCAGACTGGGTAAGTGTGTAAATGTGCCCAAGGTGCAACAAATCGAAACAGCCGTTGGTAAATCCTATTTTTTGGTCTTTAAACCGCCAGTAGTGCAGTTTAAACCTAAGTTGCTCGGGCGTAAGGATTTTACTTTCTATTTGCGTAAGTACACTCATGGTAAAAGGATTAAAGTGTCTGTATCGGTTTTTTTTCAGGGGCGGTGGTAATCGGATAGTTCAAAATGGCCGGTTTGGGTAGGCTTATTTTTGCCGGAAGTGTAGTGTTAGCGGAACACCCGAAAAATTATAGCGTTTGCGCAGTTGGTTTTCTAAGTAATTGCGGTAAGATTCTTTTACATAACGCGGAAAGTTGCAAAAGAGGGCAAAAGCCGGATAAGGCAAGGGCAACTGGGTCATGTATTTTATTTTAACAAACTTTCCTTTTTCTGATGGTGGCGGGTATTGGGTGGTAACTTCTTCCAAGAACTGGTTGAGTACGCTGGTTTCAATGCGGGTTTTGCGGCGGTCATACACATCAAGAGCCTCTTCCATAGCCTTAAAAATGCGCAATTTTTCTAATGCAGATATAAAAATGATAGGCACATCAGAAAACGGGGCAATTTTATCTTTAATAACATCGGTGTAAGTTTTGGCGGTATGGGTGTCTTTTTCTACGGCATCCCACTTGTTTACCAAAATGAGTACGCCCTTTTTTTTGCGTTCGGCTAAGCGAAATATGTTAATATCCTGCATTTCAATGCCCACGGTGGCATCTATTACCAGCATACAAACATCGGCGGCATCAAGGGCGTTTATGGCGCGCATTACGGAGTAAAATTCCAGATTTTCATGTACTTTGGCTTTTTTGCGAACGCCTGCCGTGTCCACTAAAATAAATTCTTTCTGGAACATGTTGTAGTAGGTATCTACTGCATCGCGGGTAGTGCCGGCAATAGGGGTTACAATATGGCGCTGCTCGCCCACTAAGGCATTTAAGAGCGATGATTTACCCACATTGGGCTGTCCTACAATGGCTATGCGCGGAATGTGGCGCTCGCCCTCGGCGGCGGGGGCAGGTTCTTTGATGTAGGAGGTAATGGCATCGAGCAAATCGCCGGTGCCGCTACCACTTATGGAGGCAATGGGGTAAAGCTCATCAAACCCGAGGCTGTAAAATTCGGGCACATCGTTTATGCGGTTGCCATCGTCCACTTTATTTACCACCACCAGCACGGTTTTATCCGATTTTCGGAGCAGGCGCGCCATGGCATCGTCAAGGTCGGTAATGCCGGTAGTTACATCTACTAAAAAAATAATAAGTGATGCGTGTTCTATGGCTATTTTTACCTGTTCTTCTATGGCTCGTTCAAACAGGTCATCGGAGTTGGGCACAAAACCGCCTGTATCCACCACATTAAAGGTTTTGCCGTTCCAAAAACTTTCGCCGTATTTGCGGTCGCGCGTTACACCGCTAAAGTTATCTACAATGGCTTCGCGCTTACCAATAAGGCGGTTAAAAAGGGTTGATTTTCCTACGTTGGGTCTGCCTACTATGGCAACAGTGAAACTCATGTTGGTTTACTAATTGTGAATGGTGAAAGGTGAATGGTAAAATTCCATTTACCCAATGCTATCTGCTATTCATATCCTCGGTTTCGGAGGAAACGGTCATCGTCTCGCCAGTTTTCTTTTACTTTTACAAACAACTCTAAAAACACTTTTTTTTGTAAAAACTGTTCCATATCGGCTCTGGCTTTGGTGCCAACGGATTTTAGTTTTTTACCGTCTTTTCCTATTAAAATGGGTTTTTGCGAGGCGCGGTTGGTAATGATGGTGGCTTTTATGTAGGTAATATCGGGTTTTTCTTTAAACTCGTCAATCTGTACTTCTACCGAGTAGGGAATTTCTTCGTTATAGGTGAGTAGGATTTTTTCGCGTATAATTTCCGACATAAAGAAGCGCTCGGGGCGGTCGGTTAGTTCGTCTTTGTCATAATAAGGTGGAGAAAGCGGTAGCAGTTCCACAATGAGGCTGAGCAGGTGGTTTATGTTATACCCGTTTTTTGCCGAAATAGGGAGGTAAGAAACAGCTTTTACGTGCTCTTGCCAGTAGCTTAGCAGGCGCAGGGTTTCTTCTTTGCTAACCAAATCGGTTTTGTTGAGGAGTAAAATAACGGGGGCTTTTGATTTTTTGAGTAGTTTGAGGGCATCTTCTACATCGGTGGCGGAGTTGCCGGTTTCTACTACAAATAAAATAACATCGGCATCGGTGAGTGATATTTTTACAAAACGCATCATGGCTTCCTGCATTTTGTAATGCGGGTTGATGATGCCGGGCGTATCGGAAAATACAATTTGGTAATCGGGCTGGTTTACTATGCCCATGATGCGGTGGCGAGTGGTTTGAGCCTTAGCGGTAATTATGGCTAATCGCTCACCAACCAGATTATTCATAAGGGTGGACTTACCTACGTTGGGCTTGCCCAAAATGTTTACAAAGCCTGCCTTATGGTGGGGGTTTTCCATTTCTTAGAAAGTACCAGAGTAAATAAAACGGCGCAAAGATACGGCAAAAAACCGATGCAGGGCGTTTGGGGGTAGAGAAACAGAAAAGCCGGTCAAAAAGCTGACCGGCTTTGGGTGGTTGCGGGAGCAGGACTCGAACCTACGACCTTCGGGTTATGAGCCCGACGAGCTACCAACTGCTCCATCCCGCGGTATTGGGCTGCAAAGGTAAGGCGGTTTATTGGATATTGCAAACATTGGCGCAAATTTTTTGCGGTTATTTATTTTTGATGGGCAAAATATACCTAAAAGTAAGGTTAATGCGGGCATTGGTAGGCTTAGCTGTTTTGGGTATGGCGTGTTGCCAGTAGTGTTGGGTGGTGCCTTGCATGAGTAGCAGTGAGCCGTGGTGCAGGGCTATTTCGTGTTTGATGTGTTTGTTTTTGGTATGCCGAAGCAGGAAACGGCGGGTAGCGCCTAAATTTACCGATGCTATAACGGGGTTTTTGCCCAGTTCGGGCTCATCATCGGCGTGCCAGCCCATAGAGTCGGCGCCGTTTCGGTAAAAGTTGAGGAGTACACTGTTGAATTGGGTGTGTGGGGCAAACTGTTCTATTTGTTGTTTTATGTTGAGTAGTGTTGGAGTAAGAGGGTGTGGGTGCAGGGTTAAGCCTGAGTAGGTATAAACAGCGCCCTGTATGCCGTACCATGCGCTAAGGCGCGGGGTAAGCACTGGTTTGCCAAAAAGGGTAATGGTATCTTGCCGCCACTTTATATGATGGGGGTTTGCAAGGTGGGTAAAGAGTTGGGTAGCTTGTTGTTGGTCAATAAAATGCTCTACATAGAGCAAGTCGGCATCGGGTAGTTGAAGGTGGTGGGTAGGGGTTATCATGACTTCGAAGGGTTATTTGTTAATCATGTTTTGCATTGTAGCCACATAATCCGTCCATTCTTTAACCGATGAGTCAAATTCAAAGGCAGTGGCAAGTAGTAGGCTGTTTTCGGTATCGGTAAGGTAGTGGTAGGCAAATTTGGCAAGGTCAAGTTTTACCCTTTCAAAGTCAAAACGGGTGAGCAGTTGGGTAATTTCGGCGGCAGAGAAACAGCCGGCGCTGATTTGCTGTTTGGCGATGCGCAGTTTGTCTGCTTCAAAACTGCGGTCGGTTATTTTACCGGTTATAGCGGCAGTAGTAGCGTTTCGGGCAGGTGTTTTAGTACAAAAGTTTCCCTGTTTGAGCCAGATGTTTCTTATTTGCGTCATTTTAGAGCCTTCGGCAAGTTGGGCATTGCCCCTTATGTTGTAAAAAGCAATGGTATCAATAACCACGTGTTTGAGCGCCAGAGGCAAAAACGTTTTGCTGATAAAGCCTTTGAGTTGGCGAGGCAGGAGGTCTTCGGCTTCGTAAAACAGGTGCAGGTGTTTGGCGGTAGGCAGGGTATCTAAGTTGTAGTAATAATTGCCGGTATTTTTAAGGTAGATGTTTTGGACAATGGTGTCGAGATGGGGCGAGGCGATAAAAATTTTTACCACACAAAGCGGGGCGGGCACCTGGGTTATTCGTATGCCCGATACGGGGTTGCCGGCATATAGTATGCCGTTTACGCCTACGGTAAATTTAGTTTGCCCTTGCCGGGTGTAAATGATTAAATCAGCGCCTTGTGAGGAGGCTGAAGTGGTTTGGGCAGCAAGTGGAGGCAGCAGTAGCAGGCAGTTGCAGGCGGCAGCAATGAGCAGGTACAGGTGGGTAAAACGAGTGGGCATAACAGGTTACAGCTGGGTAATTGTTTTGTTGGCGTTTTTTATCGTTTGCGAATGAGCATCATGCCATCGCGCAGGGGCAGCAGCAGGTTTTCTACGCGGGGGTCGTTTTGTACCATTTGGTTAAACCGGTGCAGGGCTTCGGTATCTTTATCTTTGTTGTTATGGAGCACTTTACCGCTCCACAGTACGTTATCGGCAAGTATAAAGCCGTTTTGTCGGACTTTGCTGAAAACGAGGTGGTAGTAATTTTCATAGTTGAGTTTATCGGCATCAATAAAAACGAGGTCAAAGGTTTCGTCTATCATCGGAATAATATCGAGCGCATTGCCTGTGTGTTGAATGATTTGTTTTTCTAATTGTGCAGCTTTAAAATGGTGTTGTTGTATGGGGGCAAGTTCTTCGTTTATGTCAATGGTATGTAGCAGTCCGTTGGGTTTCAGCCCGGCACAGAGGCAAATAGCGGAGTAGCCTGTAAAAGTGCCAATTTCGAGGATACGGGAGGGTTGCACCATTTGGCTGACCATTTTAAGGAAAGCGCCTTGCAAATGCCCCGATAGCATTTGAGGCATAAGCGCTTTAAGGTGAGTTTGGCGGTTAAGGCTGTGCAGGATAGGGTCTTCGGGCGAGGTGTGGTTTTCGGCGTATCGGGCTATTTCTTCGGCAATGATGTGCATGGGTGTTGGGGGTTTTAGTTTTGATTTTCGGGGTCGGTGCGTTTGAGTATTTTTAGGATATCGGTAGCCAAACCGGCATCGCTGGGTCGTTTAGCGTTGCTATCGGCAATAATGCCCTGTGCATCTATTATAAGGTATCGGGGCACCCCTTTAACGTTGTAGAGGTCTTGCAGGTTCATATCGGCAGATTGGGCAAAGAGGTGGAGGAGGGTGTCGGTGGTGGGTTTTTTGGTGCGCAAAAATTCTTCCCAAGCCATGGGGTTATCATCAACAGATATGTAAACAAAAGCCACATTTTGGTTGGCAAATTGTTTTTTGAGTTGCTCGGCGTAGGGGAACTCGCGGATACAGGGTGCGCACCAGGTAGCCCAAAAATCGAGGTAAACCACTTTTCCTTTGAGCTGTGCGAGGGAAACGGTATCGCCGTTTAGGTTGAGGAGGGTAAAATTGGGTGCGGGCTGCCCTGCGCCTGTGCGGTAGGCTTTATCGTAAATTTGGGCAACTGCGGCGTTGTAATCGGGATAAGGGCAGGCAATGAGGTAGTCGTCAAATTTAGATGCTATCAGTTCGGCTTTGCTATAGGTGCAGGCATCGGCAATGCACATGCCTTGCACAAAAAACAAGGCTTTACCCGATAAGATGGTTTTGGCAAACTCGTATTTGTTGGCATAAAAAGTATCGGGATTGGGTTGTGGGTTGCGTTTTTGGGCTCGGTTTAGTTTAAAGCTAAGGTATTTTTGGAGGTAATCGGTAAAAACGCTGAGGTGCATGATATCGGAATTTTGCAAGTTCACATCGTCTATAAAGCTATAATAATCGGGCGGCAGGTTAGAGGGTGTAAGTTCGTTTCGCTTAAAACTGTAAGCTGTAGGGAAATCCATGAGCATGGCAGCCCACTCTGCCGTTATTTGTGCCTGCACAAACTGTTGGCAGTTTTGGGTAATATTTCCTTTGGCAAGGTGGTTTTGGAGCAGTTGCTGTTTTTGTTGTTTGAGGGTGTTGGCATAATTTATAAAGGCATCGGGTTCCAGTTCGCTCATTTTTTGGGTAATCATGCTGCGTTGTGTAGCGCGGTTAAATTGGCGGTGGTATTCGGCAGTAAGGCGGCAGTTATCGGAGCCGTTGCCTTTTAGCTGTAGGGTATTGGTAATATCTTGCCCGTGCATGTTGGCGGTAAAGTTATCGGCCGGGTGGAGGTAAAGGGGTACGCTTTGGTTGGCATGAAACAACCACGCCAAGGTAGGAGCGGAGAGGGGGAGTTGAATGATGAAATTACCCGAGCTATCAATTCGGGAGGCATAGCTGTTGAGTTTTTGGCTGATGGGATTGTCTAAGACATCAATGCTGATGAGTATGTTTTGAGGGTGGGTAATTTTGCCCGAAAGGGTAACTAAATTTTGGGAAGTGGGCGCTATGGATTGAGCGGAGCTATTAGTGGTTATTAGCCCGATGAGTAAGAGGTAAAGCAGCAGGGAGCAAAAACGCATGGAGGCAAAAACAGAATAACGCATGTTTGGGTAAACTGGCATAAGAGAGCGGGAGAAGTTATAATGAAGTAAAACAGTTGGTTGTTTAATTGGGTTGCAGGTAAAAGCCGGATAGGATTAATAATGGCAGGATAAAGATGTTGCCTTACCGATTGTGCAGATTATAACTGAAAAATTGGTGATTATAGTTTATGAAAAGCTCAAAAATTGATAGTCAAACTTTTGAGAATAATGAAACTAAAAACCGGCTTTTTCGTAGTGGCTGATTGATTGAGGCGATTTGTTTGTGAAAATTATTGCTATGAGCTGTGTTTAAATGGTTTGCAACTCCTTAGTTCCTTACTAAACAAGGGTTTTTGGGAGGTTAACATTTTTAAGTATGTTTATTGTAATGTGTAGCTTGCACAAAATTATGTTGATTTTAGATGCAGCCGACGCTTTAAATCTTGCCTAATAAATGGGCAAGTATTTTTATCATTAGATGATTAGGGGTGGTGAAAACATGGAGCTAAATTTAATTGTCATACCTTTGTCAGGAAATAACAATGGCTCTTACCTTAATAAGGATTTAAGATCTCGGAATCTAACCTCTTTGTAAGTCAATTGTTATACTTTATTTATTATCCTTAATTAACCAAACAAACTAAGTTCACATGAACACAAACTCAACCTTACACTCAAAAGGAGTGAGTATGACAAGGCATTTACTACTTGTTGTCTATGTCATTTTAGGAATCTTTATGTTGCCTGTATTAGTTCAGGCACAATCTACAAGTGGGCAGCAGTGTTTTATTGGCACCAATAACCCTACTGCTGTGCAGGCAAGGTCAACTTGGACTATCAACCAAGCCGCCAACACCGTTACTATACGCACCACCTTATCCCGAACATTTGTGGATAATACTTATGGTACTAACACAGTGGGTTGGCCCGGTAGCCACACATTTAGCAACCTAACCGGTTCTGACTATCTACAAATTGCATTGCTCGACAACACCAATACCAAAAGGCTGGAGTTTAAAATGGACTACATGTCATCGAGCAGCTCTGCCCCTTCGGGATTCCGGAGTTTGGGTGTTACCGGTGGCGATGGCAATATGATATTTGGCTCTACCTCTAACGTTTTAAATGTAGTTACATCATTAGATGCTAACTTCAACCAGTTTGGGTATGTGCTTACCACCAACTCTCCGGCTACCAATAGCAGCTATGCGCCCAACCCAACTTACCCCAACTGGATATTTGATGTATGGTATGAAGTAACGGTGAATTTATCTGTTTTTGGACCTTCGGGATTTGGAAAACCCAATATCACCGGCGTACACGCCAGCCCCAGCAAAACAGGCAATAATAGTGAGCCTGTTACAACACTCTCTTCCTGCTGTGCTTTATTTACCCCTACTGTTTCGGGAAATAACACGGTTTGCAATGGTTCAAATGCCCAACTTACCGTAAATAATGCCGCCGGTTCCACCTATTTGTGGAGTACAGGCGCTACAACGGCTTCTATTACTGTAAGCCCTTCAACTACCACTACTTATACTGTAACTGTAACCAGCTCAGATGGTTGTGTGGTAACACTCAACAGAACGGTAAGCATTTCTTGTGTAACCTTTGATGGCATACAGTGTTTTATAGGCACCAATAACCCCACAGCAGTGCAGGCACAATCAACCTGGACAATTAATCAGGCAGCCAATACAGTAACCATTCGCACCACATTGTCTAAAACGTTTGTTGACAATACATATGGCACCAACAAAATTGGTTGGCCCGGTAGTCACACTTTCAGTAATTTAACCGGTTCTGACTATCTACAAATTGCATTGCTCGACAACACCAATACCAAAAGGCTGGAGTTTAAAATGGACTACATGTCATCGAGCAGCTCTGCCCCTTCGGGATTCCGGAGTTTGGGTGTTACCGGTGGCGATGGCAATATGATATTTGGCTCTACCTCTAACGTTTTAAATGTAGTTACATCATTAGATGCTAACTTCAACCAGTTTGGGTATGTGCTTACCACTAACTCTCCGGCTACCAACAGTAACTATGACCCCAACCCTACGTATCCCAACTGGATATTTGATGTATGGTATGAAGTAACGGTGAATCTATCTGTTTTTGGACCTTCGGGATTTGGAAAACCCAATATCACCGGTGTACACGCCAGCCCCAGCAAAACAGGTAATAACAGCGAGCCGGTATCGCCTACTTGTTGTAATTTACCTGCTAATCCCATTTCCGGTACTACCACTATTTGCAGCGGCACCGGCACTACGCTTACTGCGTCGGGCGGGGGTACTTACCTGTGGAGTACTGGTGCTACTACGGCATCTATTACCGTATCGCCCACTGCCACTACCACTTATAATGTTACTGTTACCTCTACCGGCAACTGTACCTCTTCTACCGGTGTTACGGTAACTGTGCAAAGTTGTGTGGATTGTACCAATATAACCCCCGGAACTATTGCTGCTAACCAAACCATTTGCCCTGGTGGCGACTCTGCTCCGTTTAGCAATGTTTCCTCGGCTACTACCTCTTTTTCGGGTGGGGTAAAATACCAGTGGTACAGATTTGTAGGCGCTTCTGCTCCTACTAATATATCTTCTGCCACTCTCATACCTGGTGCAACAGCCTCTACCTACGACCCGCCTGCCGGCAGTGTAACGGCAAAAACGTGGTTTGTAAGAGGCGCAGCGGTTAATTCGGCTGCTTGTACTACCTTTAATAGTTTTAGTAACTGGGTATGTGTAGATGTTGGACCCATTCCCGCAGTACCGGTTTGTTCGCCTACGGTTTCCAATGTATGCCCGGCTACTACTGTCAATCTGCTTTCTTTGGTACCTGCTACACCCAACACACCCGGCGGCACTTTTGAATGGCGCACCGGCACCAGTCCTACATCTGCCTTAGTGCCCAACCAAACTTCGGTAGGTGCAGGTACCTATTACCTTTTTGAAAAATCTTCAGCCGGTTGTTATAGCCAGCCCTTGGCAGTTACGGTTACTATTAACACTTGTGTGCAGCCTTCGCTCACTATTAATAATGTAACAGTAAATGAAAACGCCGGTATAGCTACCTTGCAAATTTGCAGTTCGGTTGCCAGCACAACGCCCATTACCGTTACCTACACTACCAGCAATGGTACGGCTACTGCCGGAACCGACTATCTTACAATTTCGGCTAACGCTACTATTCCCGCAGGGCAAACTTGTGTAAACGTAAGCATACCCATTGTTGACGACAATATACCCGAACCCACCGAAACATTTAATGTAACACTGACCAACCCCGTTGGCGCTACCATTGCTATTCCGGTAGGTATTGTTACCATTTTAGATAACGATGTGGCGCTGCCCAGTTTGGTAATAAACGATGTAACGGTAAACGAAAATGCCGGCGTAGCTACCCTACAAGTATGCGCTTCGGCAAGCAGTACTTCGCCTATCGTATTTACCTACACTACCAGCAACGGCACTGCCATTGCCGGTACAGATTATACTGCAGTTAGTACAACAGCCAACATTCCGGCAGGGCAAACATGTGTTAATATAAGCATTCCTATTATTGACGATATACTGCCCGAACCTACCGAAAACTTTACCGTAAACCTAAGTAACCCTACCAATGCTACCATTGCCGACCCGCAAGGCGTGGTTACTATTTTGGATAATGACTCGCCGCTGCCTTCATTGGTTATCAATGATATTACAGTGAATGAAAATGTAGGCAATGCAGTTCTTCAAATTTGTGCTTCGGCTGTGGTTACTTCGCCTGTAACGGTAACTTATACTACTCAAAACGGTACTGCCCTTGCCGGTGGCGATTATACCGCCACAACTGCCACAGCAAATATACCCGTAGGACAAACCTGCGTAAACATCAGTATTCCCATTATTGATGATTTACTGCCCGAAATTACCGAAAACTTTACCGTAAACCTCAGCAACCCACAGGCTGCTACCATTGCCGACCCGCTGGGCGTAGTTACTATTTTAGACAATGACACTCCCATTCCGGCTCTTACCATTAACGATATTACGGTGAATGAAAATGCCGGTTTTGCTACCCTCCAAATCTGCGCATCGGCTGCCAGTGCACAGCCTGTAACCGTTACTTTTACTACCAGCAACGGCTCGGCTGTGGCAGGCGCTGATTATACGCCCACTACCAATACCGCTACTATTCCTGCAGGTCAAACCTGTGTAAACATCAATATCCCCATAGTTGATGACCTCACACCCGAACCTACCGAAACCTTTAACGTAAATCTAAGTAATCCGGTAAACGCCACCATCCTTGACCCATTGGGCATTGTTACCATTTTAGACAACGACGTGCCGCCGCCCAGCTTGGTTATTAACGATGTAACGGTGAATGAAAATGCCGGTACAGCTACCCTCCAAATTTGTGCATCAGCTACTGCTTTGTTGCCTATTACCGTTACCTATACTACTGCAAACGGTTCTGCTATTGCAGGCTCTGATTATACTGCTACTACCACAACCGCTACCATTCCGGTTGGTCAAACCTGTGTAAACATCAATATACCTATTATTGATGACAATATCCAAGAGCCTACCGAAACCTTTTCCGTAAATCTGAGCAACCCGAACAACGCTACCATTGCCGACCCGCAAGGTGTAGTTACCATTTTAGACAATGATATACCGCCTCCATGCCTCACCAGCATTCAAATTACCGGTATTGCCTGCAATAACAATGGCACACCTTCTAACCCCAACGACGATACTTATACCTTTGTCTTAACCGTATTTGGTGCAGGAACAGGTTCCAATTGGGTGGGTTCTTATAGTAATCCGGCTTTGGGCGTATTCCAGTTTGCGCCCACTCCTTACAATACTCCCGTACCACTGGGTCCATTCCCTGCCGGTCCGTTTACCGGTGGACCTGCCGTTCCGCCATTGTTCTTCCCCAATGGACTTGATATTAGCATAAGTGTGCAAGATGCTACCAACCCGTCTTGCCCTTCTAATACAGTGGTAACTTCTCCCGGTCCTTGCTCTAACGTATTGCCCAGCTTAACCATTAACGATGTAACGGTAAACGAAAATGCCGGTACGGCCACCCTCCAGATTTGCGCTTCTGCCGTCAGCGGTTCGCCTATTACTGTTAATTATTCTACCTTAAACGCCAACGCTGTTGCCGGTTCAGATTATACCTTTACCAACGCTACAGCTACCATACCCGTCGGACAGACCTGCGTAAACGTTTCTTTTCCGATTATTGACGATACTACCCCCGAACCTACCGAAGCGTTTACCGTAAACCTGACCAACCCCACCAATGCTACCATAGCCGACCCTCAAGGTGTGGTAACCATTATTGACAACGATGTGGTAACGCCCAGTTTAACCATTAACGATGTAACGGTAAACGAAAGCGCCGGAACAGCCACCTTGCAAATTTGCGCTTCTACAGCGGGCAGCTCGCCCATTACGGTTACTTACACTACCGGTAACGGCACCGCCTTAGCAGGCAGCGATTACACAGCAACTACTGCCACGGCAACTATACCCGCCGGACAGACCTGCGTAAACGTTTCTTTTCCGATTATTGACGATACTACCCCCGAACCTACCGAAGCGTTTACCGTAAACCTGACCAACCCCACCAATGCTACCATAGCCGACCCTCAAGGTGTGGTAACCATTATTGACAACGATGTGGTAACGCCCAGTTTAACCATTAACGATGTAACGGTAAACGAAAGCGCCGGAACAGCCACCTTGCAAATTTGCGCTTCTACAGCGGGCAGCTCGCCCATTACGGTTACTTACACTACCGGTAACGGCACCGCCTTAGCAGGCAGCGATTACACAGCAACTACTGCCACGGCAACTATACCCGCCGGACAAACCTGCGTAAACGTAAGCATACCTATTATAAACGACACCACGCCCGAACCTACCGAAACGTTTACCGTAAACCTGACCAACCCCACCAATGCTACCATAGCCGACCCCCAAGGTGTGGTAACCATTATTGACAATGACACGGTAACGCCCAGTTTAACCATTAACGATGTAACGGTAAACGAAAGCGCCGGAACAGCCACCTTGCAAATTTGCGCTTCTACAGCGGGCAGCTCGCCCATTACGGTTACTTACACTACCGGTAACGGCACCGCCTTAGCAGGCAGCGATTACACAGCAACTACTGCCACGGCAACTATACCCGCCGGACAAACCTGCGTAAACGTAAGCATACCTATTATAAACGACACCACGCCCGAACCTACCGAAACGTTTACCGTAAACCTGACCAACCCCACCAATGCTACCATAGCCGACCCCCAAGGTGTGGTAACCATTATTGACAATGACACGGTAACGCCCAGTTTAACCATTAACGATGTAACGGTAAACGAAAGCGCCGGAACAGCCACCTTGCAAATTTGCGCTTCTACAGCGGGCAGCTCGCCCATTACGGTTACTTACACTACCGGTAACGGCACCGCCTTAGCAGGCAGCGATTACACAGCAACTACTGCCACGGCAACTATACCCGCCGGACAAACCTGCGTAAACGTAAGCATACCTATTATAAACGACACCACGCCCGAACCTACCGAAACGTTTACCGTAAACCTGACCAACCCCACCAATGCTACCATAGCCGACCCCCAAGGTGTGGTAACCATTATTGACAATGACACCACTTTACCTAAGTTGTCTATCAATAGTGTTACAGTAAACGAAAACGCCGGTAATGCAACGTTGCAAATTTGTGCCGATGCTTTCAGCAGTTCGCCCATTACTGTTACTTACACCACTGCTAACGGTACTGCCATATCGGGTACAGACTACACGGCTACCACAGCTACCGCAACAATCCCCGCCGGGCAAACTTGTGTCAGCATCAATATCCCTATTATTGACGATACCACGCCCGAACCTACCGAAACGTTTACCGTAAACCTTTCTAACCCGAATGGCGCAACCATTCTTACCGGACAGGGTACCGTTACTATCTTAGACAATGATACTACCGGTTCTTGCGACAATGTAACCAATCCGGGCAGTGGGGGTTCTTATCAGGGGCAGTGTGGTCCTTACACGCCCGCTACCATAGTAGAAATTGCTGCCCCCTTTGGCGGTAGCGGCACTTTTGAATATGTATGGCAAAGCAGCGCTAATAACTGGCTTTGGACGGATATTCCCGGCGCTAACAGCGCTACCTACTCGCCCGGTCAAATCAGCTCTTCTACCTTCTACCGGAGAGGTGTGCGCAGAAACAACTGTACGGCTTACCTCTACTCCAATTCTGTATTGAAAGAAGTTACCGGTCCGTGTAGTACAGGCTGCGACAATGTTACCTTTGCCGGTACTGTTGGCTCAGATGAAACAGGAGCTTCGCCTTTTGACCCCGCTAACATTACCCAAATTTCTGCCCCATCGGGAGGTAGTGGTTTATTGCAATACCAATGGCAACAAAGCACCAACGGCACCACATGGACCGATATTTCGGGCGCTACTGCTATGAGTTATGACCCATCGGTTATTACTCAAACCACCTTATACCGTAGGGGTGTGCGCCGTGCCAACTGTACGGTTTGGTTATACTCTAATAACGTAACCAAAACGGTAACCACTACGGTAAATTGTAATGACGTAACAGGCGGATCGGTTGGTTACAGCCAAACCATCTGTACAAACGGAGATCCGGTTGCATTTGTAAGCCTTGCGCCCGCTACCACGTCGTTCAGTGGTGGAGTGAAATACTTGTGGGTAAGATTTGAAGGCGTTAACCCGCCCTCCAGCATGGCATTAGCTACACCCATACCGGGCGCTACCGGCATTACTTATGATGCACCTACCGGCAGCGTTACAACCAAAACATGGTTCCGCCGTTGTTCTGCCCCCAATTCATCCGTTTGTACCAACTACCCCGGCGAAAGTGAGTGGATATTTGTAGAGGTGATAAATTGTGGCGGTAATACTTGTAGCAATGTTACTAATCCGGGCGAAATTGGTTACTACGAGTCTAAATGCGCCCCGTATGACCCTGCTGCTATAGTAGAAATTACGGCTCCCGTAGGCGGTAATGGCAACTTGGAATATATTTGGCAATCAAGCACCGATAATTGGTCTTGGACTACCATTTCGGGGGCAACTGCCGCTACCTACGACCCGCCGGTAATCAACCAAACTACCTTCTTCCGCCGTGGTGTGCGTAGAGCAGGTTGTACCGATTATCTCTTTACTAACTCTGTTTTGAAGCGCAACAGTTGTGGCAATAAAGCCGGAGAAGAAGGACTCATGCTTAAAGGTTTGTCTTTAATGCCTGTACCCGCATTTAATGACCTTACCGTGCGTTTTGAAACCCTTATTGACGAAGAACCGGTTACAATTACCGTGTTTGACCTTACCGGCAGAGTGGTTTCACAACACGAGTTTATAGCCTACACCGGTATGAACCAAATTGTTCTTAATGTTACCGATTTGCTACCCGGTTACTATATCCTGTCTGTATCTAACGGTGGCGAACGCCAACACGCCAAATTTACGGTAGTGAAATAACCACGGTATATTTTAAAGTTGCCTAAGGCAGTGTAAATAAGGGCTGTTTCCCAATTTTGGGGAGCAGCCCTTTTGCGTATGACTTACATGTTTTTGCTAACTTAAAGATATAAGTTGTGTTGCTAATTCTGGATAGAAACAATTAGCGTTTCATAACCCATTTATACTGATGAAAGTGTTAATTGTGACACAAAACAACGGTAAAAAGGGATAAGCCCGATAGTAGTTGAGTTCCTTTATCCCAATATCATTTGCCAATTGAGCGCTTATTTTTTAAAAATCGGCGCTAATCAGCTCCATCAGTGTTATCTGTGTTCCTGTTTGTTTATCGGTTTTGCGCCTATTCTGGAAGTTCTTGTATGCCAATCTACATCAAACTAAAGTTGCCTCCTACCAGAAAGCATACAATTTGAAAACGAACAAGATAACTCCCCCCAAAAACACAAAACCCCGATGACCTGAAAAGTGTCATCGGGGCTTTATGATAATAAGGTGTGCTTATTGGTACGGTGTGCTTTCCTTACTTTTTATCATCAGTAGTAGCGGCATTACCGCGCACTTTTTTCATGCGGTCTTCCACTTCTTTTTTCGTAGGATTCTCAATTACCTTAGTGTCACTTGTTTTAGTAGCATTGCCACGCACATCTTTCATTTTTTCTTCGGTGGTTTTGGGTTGCGGTGCGGGAGCCGGTTTGGGAGCCGGTTTAGGTGCGGGTTTGGTGTTTTTGGGAGCCGGTTTGGGGGTAGCTACATTTTTATTAGCTGCAGCGGCGGCAAGCAAAGAGTCCACTCGTGCATTTAAGGCTGCGTCAAACTGGGTATTGCAAGCTATGCTTAGTTCGGCACGTAAATTGTTTAGTTGTTCAACAGCTTGTTTCTCTATTTCCTGCTGTTGTTGGGCTTTCATTTTCTCCATTTCGGCAGCATTATTGCAGGCTGAGGTAAAAACAAGAGCAACTAAAACTATCAAAAACAAAAATGGTTGTTTCATTTTCAAAAAAATTAAAGAGGTGAAAAATGTTTAAAAGGGTTAAGAAAAATAAACTTACTTGTTTTCGGCTTGTTTAGCCTGTGCTACGGAGTCAGCTTTGGCAGGTAATTCATTCATGAGCCTTTGTTGGCAGGCTGCATTGGCAGAGTCTCTAATAGCGGCAGATTGGTTCTGAACTAAGGCATCTACCTGAGCCTTTACTTGTGCAGGATCCATGGTTACACCGCTTTGGTTACATGCACCCCATAAAACAAGGCTGCTTAAGGCAAACAAAGTTACTACTGTTTTGATTTTTCTCATTTTGGCAAATAAATTAAAGGTGAATTAATGTGAGGTTGGGAGAAAGTGATTCTGTGCTTTGTTTAACATAATTAAACGCAAAGTAGTTATCTGCTGTTTAAGATGCTATTTAGACGTGTAGTGGTGTCTGGCGCTCCGTAAAAAAAGGAAAATACTCGTTTTTAAGAAATTTTAACTTGAAACGGACGCAATTTACAAACAAAGTTGTATCTTTCCGCCTCAAAAGGCAAAAAAGTTCACTCTAAATCTTGAAAGTGCGATTTTTATAAAAATAGCACTCCCAAAACTGACACGAAACTGCTAAAACGCTTTTTTTTAGCCACTAAAATAATTTTAGCATCAAAATTTCTGCAAAATCTACACGTTTTTAGTAGCTTTGCACCGATTTATAGGATAGTCGCTTTGAAGCATAGCGAGTTAGTAGGGAAAGAGCAATTAATTTTGTCTAAGTGAAGGCAATTTTATTTGCAAATTTGCTGTTTCTTAACTTATTTTGTGCCTAAAAGTTTTTCTATTCTTTAAAACTTGAAAACTGAAAATAATAAATATAACGGATTAAAACTACACCTTATGAACTTAGGTAAGAAACACTGGCTTCTTGCTATTTTCTTTTTAGTTGCAGGCTCGTTGAGTATGTTTGCACAAGAAGAGGGTAGCACTCAAGAAGAAGAAAAAAAAGAGAAAAGTTCGGATGAGTATCCGTATCCGGCTTTCAGAAGTGAAGAGTACAAAGACTTTGTGCCTAAAAAGAGACAAGACCAACAGGACAAGTTTTTGGACCGCAAGTACAATTATCCCGCCCGTCCGCGCGACAAATGGGAGATTGGTTTAGATGCCGGCCTGCTCATGGTAAGTGGTGACGTTAAAACCGGTTTCACCGATTGGAAAGCAGGCGACCAATTGCACACTAAACTTGGTTTTGGTGGGCATATTCGTCGTTCTTTCGGGTATGTGTTCTCGCTTCGTGGTAACTTCATGATGGGTTCTACCTGGGGTAGAAACTGGCAGGCTGCCACCGGCTGGTCGCAAAGTAGTATTGACCCCACTTTTCACCCCAATGGCGCTTTAGCCGGTAGTTCTCGCTACGATGAATACAATGATGGTTCAACTCCTAATTATTTGAGAGCCGACGGGAGTGGACACAACGTATTCTACAACTACAAAACCAACATTCGTGAACTAAGCATCTCTGGTGTTTTTAACATACACAACATTCGCTTCCACAAACGCGAAACCAAAGTTGGGTTGTATGGTCTTGCCGGTATTGGTGGCGTAGCTTATCGCACCATGATGGACCAATTAGATGCCAATGGCAATACATATGCCGAGCGCTATGAGGCTTTAGTAGCCTCTGACCTTTACTCCGGCAATTACGACATGCGCAAGGATATTCTTAACGAGTTGGATGGCATTGTTGATGGTGAGTTTGAATCGCAAGCAGAGCGTCACTTTGATGACTACTCTCCTTTTGATAACTATTCTTACAAACCTACTGCACACGCCGGTGTGGGTATTGCTTTCAAATTAGGCAGAGTGGTAAACCTTGCCTTAGAAAGCCGTGTAACCTACACCAACGACGACCTGCTTGATGGTCAGCGCTGGCAAGAATGGGGCGCTTTAACCCGCGACTATGATACGTATGTATTTACCGGTTTGGGCGTAAACTTTAACTTAGGCGGCAAAAACTCCGTTGAGCCCCTCTGGTGGATGAACCCGCTGGATTATACCTACGAAGAAATGGCTGAAGCACCCTGCTGCGAAAACCTTGACCTACCCGACCTTAACGACGACGACAAAGACGGCGTACCCAATGCTTGGGACGAAGAGCCCGATTCTCGTGAAAACTGCCCCGTTGATACACGTGGTAGAATGTTGGATAGCGACCGCGATGGCGTTTTGGATTGCGATGACCGCGAACCCCATACCCGCTACGATGCCATTGGCAGAGTTGACCAATATGGTGTGGCTCCCAAAGACAAAATTAAGTGCGATGACATTGAAGGCTTCTGCGACTGCGTTAAAAAATGCGCTCCGCCCCCGATTACTAAAGCAGACCCCTGCCTCAACCCCATGTTACCCAGCATTTTGTTTGACCTAAACAAATACTCGGTTAAGAAAGAGTTTGATGCTCAGCTTGCAGAGGTAGCCCGCTTCCTACGCGATTGCCCCAATACTACCTTGTGCGTAATTGGTCATACCGATGTTCGCCATAGCGATCCTTACAACAATGTATTATCTTACAAACGTGCCAAAGAAGTAATTGAGAAATTGGTAAAAGATTTCGGTATTTCTCGTAGCCGTTTGGTATTGCAATACCGTGGTGAAGTAGAGCCTGTTGTTGGTGGTTTGTCTGACTCGCCTGTACGCAAAGCTATTGATGCTGACCATGCTTTGAACCGCCGCGTAGAATTCCGCGTATGTCCTCCCCAAGACGATATGTCGAAACCCAAAGGTCCTGCCGATGCCGGTAGCCGCATACCAAAACCCTAACACAAGATTGAGTAACAAAGCAACATAGTTAAGCTATTATTGTAAGCGTTCCTCAATAAACATAAAAAGCCCCCGATGCAAACTTTGTATCGGGGGCTTTTGTATTTTAGAGCCGTATTTAAACATCTGCTGAATTGTATGGAAAATTTACCGCAAAAAATAACCGAAACCACCGAGTTCATACAGCAAAAAGTAAACTTTACCCCCCGTTTTGGCATAATTTTAGGCACCGGATTGGGTAATTTAGTTAGCGATATAGACATAGTGGCAGAGCTGCCTTACCAAAATATACCCCATTTTCCGGTTTCAACCGTAGAAAGTCATAGTGGCAAACTCATTTTTGGCTACTTATCGGACAAACCGGTTGTGGCTATGCAGGGCAGATTTCACTATTATGAGGGCTATACACTTCAACAAGTAACATTTCCGGTACGGGTAATGAAGCGGTTGGGTGTAGAAAAACTGTTTATTTCAAACGCCGCCGGCGGAATGGGTAAGCATTTAGATAAAGGCGATTTGCTCATTATTGATGACCATATAAATCTGCACCCCGATAACCCGCTAAGGGGAAAAAATTATGACGAGTTGGGTCCCCGATTTCCGGATATGAGCCGAGCCTATGACCCCGACCTCATTAAACGCGCTATGGAAATAGCCCGTAAAAATCATATCAGATGCCATACCGGTATTTATGCCAGTGTAACAGGCCCAAACCTGGAAACCAAAGCTGAATATGCCTACATTTACCGCATAGGCGCTGATGCAGTGGGCATGTCAACGGTGCCGGAGGTTATAGTGGCGGTACACTGCGGTTTGCCGGTATTTGCTATTTCGGTGATAACCGATATAGGGTATCCGCCCGAAAGGGTAGAAGTGGTGAGTGTAGAAGACGTAATAGCAGTAGCCAAAGCTGCCGAGCCTAATATGACGCTTATTATCAGGGAACTTATAGGCGGACTGGGGTAAGCCGGTTGCCGGTTTTGTATGCTCAGATAAGTTGCTACCTTTGTGCTAAGTTTGTGCAACATCGGGTAGATGTTGGCAGTTATGGTAATGCTTATGGAATATTGGTACAAAATAACAGGTAAAATCGGCAATTTTTGGGCGCTATCGGGCTTCATAATTGTATCGGTATTGGTTTTTTCGGAGGATTTAAAGGCGCAGATACTCCAAAAAGATTCGGTACAGGCTTCGCTTCGCTACAAGGATATTACTTATACCACCGACCGATACGGACTGCAAAACCCGCAGTTTGCAGATACTGCCTTGTATTGGTTTCCGTTTTACAATCCGGTTCAGCAGCCCACCCTGCCGGCAAGGCAAATAGGTAATACCGGGCAGGCATACTGCCCGCCGGTATTTACATTTACCAAGCAGTTTGGTTTTCATACCGGTTTCAGACAATTTGAACAGTATGCCTTTTCCCGCGATTCGGTGAGGTTTTACACCGGCAGGTATCCGTATGCGCAAATAAAATACTCCGTAGGAGCACAAGAGGAGCAAAGCGCCGATATTGCCTTTGCCCAGGCTATAAATAAAAGCCTGCGCTATATGTTTAACTACCGAATGTTGAACAGTCCGGGCGCATACCGGCGGCAGCGCGCCAACCACCAAAATGTTGCCGGCTCAGTTTGGTACACGCATAAACGCTACAATGCCATGGCATATTTACTTAATAATGCGGCTACTGTGCAGCAAAATGGCGGCGTTTTTGCGCAACAAGTGCGCTTGGGCGATACTATTAACGTGGTTTTAGATGAGCTGCTGCTGCCCCGACAAAATGTAGTGCCAATTAAACTAACCAATGCCGAAACCAAACAGCGCGAAACAGAATGGCTTATTCAGCAAACTTATGACTTGCGCGTTGCCGGTGGCAAACTGCCCCAAGATACTATACCTGTGCCTACGCTTAGGGTGGGTCATGCCCTTAGCAATCAGCGGTTTAAACATGTGTATAAAGACAATAGCCCACCATCGGGTCAAAATTTTTATCCCGATTTTTTTATCAATCCCTCCAAAACGGCAGATTCACTTTACACCCAAACCTGGCAAAACGAACTGTTTGCCGAGTGGGCTACCGCCAAAATGAACCCCGACAGCGCCACCTACCGCCGCACCAACCTGATGCGACTGAGTTTTACCCACCAAACCATAGCGGTTAATCAGTTTACAGGGCAAGACAGCATACCGGTACAAATAATTAACTTAGGGGGCAGCTATAATGCTACTCGCGATACGTTGTATGTGGTAACAACCAATAAACCAACCCTAAACAGCGGCGCTATTCATTTTGTGCTTCAGAATAACCCGAATAATAAAAATTTCAGGTACGATGTAAAGGCTAAATATGCCTTGTATGGTTTTAACCTTGCCGATTTTTGGGCAGAAGGAAATTTGCAATTGTTATGGTCGGAAAGGGTAGGAGGGTTGAAGGGTAAAATGATTGCCTCGCGCCTTACGCCCGATTATATAACGGAGTTTTATTTTTCTAACCATTTTAGGTGGCAAAATGAGTTTAATAAAATTAATGCCTTGCAGTTTTGGGCAAGTTATGTAAACCCCCGGCTGCGCGTAGAACTTACCTATGCCAACCACACTTTTACCAATTACCTTATTTGGAACCAAAATGCCCAGCCCGAACAACTGAGCGAGGCGGTAAACATTAGCCAAATTATGCTGCACCATACCCTGCACTGGAAAAACATGGTTTTGCAAAACCGGCTCGGCGCACAGGCATCAAGTACCGGCAAAATACAGTTGCCCGCTTTTTGGGTACAAACCTTGTATTACTGGCAGCGCCCACTGTTTGACAATGCCCTGTTAGTGCAACTGGGGTTTTTGTTTAACCTACACGCCGGTTATTATGCCAATGCCTATGCCCCCTCTACCGGACAATTTCATCTGCAACAATCGGAGCAGGTTAGCCCCTATCCGCTGATTGATGTATTTGGCGCTTTCAAAATAAAACGAGTGCGCCTGTATGTGCGTATGGAACACGTAAACCAAGGGTTACTGCCGCAAAAAGGGTATTTTACCTCGCCTACTTACCCGGGCTTAGACAGGGCGTTTAGGTTTGGAGCAAGCTGGATGTTTTATGATTAAGTGAGTGTTTAAGAGGTAAAACCTTATATGTAGATAATTAGTAACTATTTAGCCTCAATTGGTTCGTTTCTACAACCTGCATAGCGGGAGCTATGTATATATTAATCCCTAACTCACAGTCTGTTTTTGCGGAATATATGTTGCAATACGTCTTACTGCGCAAAACCGTTGATGTGCGAAGTGAAGCGTAGCGCATCAACGGTGTAACCGTAAACCGCCGTGCCGCAGGCATGGACGGCTATGCCATGTTAGGCAAAGTTTTATTTTAGTTTCACCACTTTTTGACTAAGGTTTTGGCTGGGACTTGTTAGAACGCAAAGGTACATGCCGCTGGGCAAATTGCTACCGGTTATGCTATATTTGTGTTCGCCTGCGGTTAAATGCTGCGCTTGCAAAACGGTTTTTACCAAACGCCCCTGCATATTGTATAACACTAAACTTACTGCTTCGGGTTGTGTTACATAAAAACGAATGAGTGTGTAACAAATTAGGGGATTGGTTATGGGATTTAAGCAACATGAGGCAG